>WBZX01000078.1_pt1 | contig 86004 bp, 78 predicted proteins | sample 5204211 | NCBI WGS metagenome assembly WBZX01 (sample SAMN12344362, study PRJNA552823) | activated sludge metagenome | biome: Activated sludge suspended growth; feature: Nitrification reactor; material: Wastewater; isolation source: activated sludge from nitrification reactor of wastewater... | reverse complement strand
TGTACATCGCCGTCGGCATCTCCGGCGCCATCCAGCACCTGGCCGGCATGAAGGAATCGAAAGTCATCGTCGCCATCAACAAGGACCCGGATGCGCCTATATTTCAGGTGGCAGACTATGGGTTGGTTGGCGATCTGTTTGAACTTGTCCCGCAGATGGTGGGAGCAGTCGGCTAAAATAGCCATGTGAATCTGACAGATACCTTGATGGGCGAAGGGTGGTACTGGGCGGCTTGGGTCGTCTGGGGGCCACTCTTCGCTTTTTGTATTTGGCGAGCGCCATGGACGCGTCTCAGGGATTCCGAGCAACTGAACGTATGGCTCGGCATGGTGGTATTGCTGACATTGGTTTGGAGCATGAAGGCAGGCGTCAAACCCGGATTGACATTTCACTTGCTGGGTGCGACAGCCTTTAACTTGTGTTTTGGGCCGTATTTGGCATTCGTGGGCCTGAGTATCGTGACGGCTGGAATTACCCTGAACGGCGCTGCAGGACCATTCGCCTATGCGCTCAATGCCTTGCTGCTGGCTGGCGTTGGTGTTGGATTGAGTCAGTTTTATTACCGGATATTCTCCGGTATGCTGCCTAGACATTTCTTTGTGTATATCTTTGTAAATGGCTTTCTTGCTGCGGCGCTCACAATTATTGGCGTTGGCTTTGCGGCAACACTCCTGATGGCAGTGGTTGGTGCCTATGAGTGGAGCTATTTAATCAGCGAGTATTTCCCCTATTTCGTGTTGCTTGCTTTCTCGGAAGCCTGGTTGTCCGGAATGGTGATGACGTTGTTCGTTGTTTACCGCCCTAATTGGGTCGTAAGCTTCGATGATTCCAGTTATCTGGTTGATAAATAGCAGCTACAATTCGAATAATTTGTTGTCATTGGGGGCAGTCTCTTTGAATCGCTTTGCACTTCGCTATTCCTTGCCGATCTTTATGCTGGCCTTGTCAGGAAGCGTATCTGCGGTCGGTCTCGGCGAATTGCGCGGACAGCCTGCCCTGGGTGAGCGGATACAACTGGAAATCGACCTGTTAGGTAGTGACACGCAGAAGCTTGATGCCAGTTGTTTTCGTCTTGTCCAACCGGCCGGAGGTGGAGATTTTCCCTGGCTGAAAAAGGCCACATTGCGTGTTCGCAAAGGCGCACGACCCGTTTTAGAGATTGCTTCTGATACACCGCTGCGCGAACCCATCGTGCAGTTGGCAGTTCAGGTGGGTTGCGGACTGGAGGTTTCCCGGGATTACATTCTCTTGGCCTCGCCGCAGGGCGATACGTCCCTGCCCACTGCGGAAAGACGTTCGCAAGCAGTAGAGTCCCGGCCGCTAGCCAAGGTGGTGCGAAAACCTGTCCGGGTTCGTTCGGTAGCACCAACTTCAATTGAAGCACCAGCCAGACTGGCTCCCGGGCGAGCGAATAAGCCATCCAGAGATGTTGCCCTGCCGGACCGCCTGATGTTGTCCGACGGTGGCGTCGGCGATCCTTCTTTGCGACTGGCCACCGTGCTAATGGCGGCACCTGAGGCGCAGGAAGAGCAGCGCGAGATTTTGCGCATTGAATACCGAATGTTGATGGCCATGCATCAACAGGCTACTTCTCAAATGGCGACAGCTGAAAAGCTGAGAAATATGGAGTCCACCTTGGGTGAACTCCAGCAGCATGCCGCTGGATTTGCTCAGCGTGTTGAGAATAGTGGTAGCACCCCGGCGGCGCCGTCCGGAACATCTCAAACCTCCCAGCCGCTCCCGTCCTCTGCAACAACGGCAGAGCCGCATCCGGGCGTCGCAGATAGCGTGGGCGCAAAATCGATGCCGACCCCGCCGGTTGATGCCGCTTCAGGCGGACTGTCCGAATGGAGCCTCTATGGCGTTCTGATCGGAACAGTGCTAGGACTTGCGGGGTGGCTAGGATGGCGAAATTACCGTCAGAAAAAGTTAAGCGGTGATGAAGTCGGTTCGCCAATTCCTGTTCCTGATGTCAAGGTCGACCCGAGGCGCTCTGACGAGCGAGAGGAGCGCGGCGGCATTGATCTTCCTTTCGAGTCCGCGGCCATGGGGATGCCCATGCAAGTTGACGTTGAGCTCGATAGTGGCAAGGAAGAGCAATTCAAGTATTCGGAAATTCCTGCAATGTTGCCGTCGCAGGGGCATGACTCGGTTCTCTCGATTAGCGCTACCTCGCTGGATGAACATTTTGAAGCCAATCCTGTGATGGAACTGGCGGACATCATGCTTTCCTTCGGTCGGGTAAAAGGTGCTGCCCAGGCACTGCAGGAATACATCGACAATAATCCTCAGGAAGCCTTGCAACCCTGGATTCGTTTGATGGATGTGTATCGCATGGCCGGTATGCGTGCCGAGTTTGAAAATGTGGCAAGGAATCTAAACATGCATTTCAACGTTGAAGTGCAGAGTTGGGATGATGGATTGATGGCAACGGGTGTTCCCTCTACGGACAATGCCAGTGCATTGCCAGTTGCTCCTCGGGCAGCATGCCTGGAGGATTTGCCTCGTTTAATGAATACGATCATCGGATTGTGGACTGCTGGCGATGTGGTGGGCTATCTGTATCAGCTGCTGCGTGACAATCGTGGCGGTCAGCGCATGGGATTTACCCTTCCGGTTGTCGAGGATATTTTGTTCCTCATCGAACTTAAGGAAACCGCCAATCGTATGGAAAATTTCCAATGATTGAGGCGCTTTGCGTAGTAAACGATAAAGCCTGTAGCAATCCCGTTTGAACGTGGCCGCCCTAGTTTCGTTTCGTACGGGCGCAAGCACAGGCTTTGTCGGATTCCCGGCTGTTGCAGATGCGCAGTCAATTGTTTTCGACAGTTTTCAGTGAGTTAGATTCATGGCCTGCTAAAAGTCCACTAATGCTGTTATAATCATGGGCTTTTCAACCTTGCCCTACCGCACCCGCATGGCGGAGGGTATATCCCAAAAGGAGATTGCATGCGCCATTACGAAATCTGCTTTATCGTCCATCCGGACCAAAGCGAACAAGTGCCCGGCATGGTCGAGCGCTATCGCGCTATTGTCAGTGCCAAGAACGGTACCATTCATCGTTTGGAAGACTGGGGCCGCCGTCAACTGGCTTACCCGATCCAGAAGATCCACAAGGCTCACTACGTCCTGATGAATATCGAGTGTGACGGCGAGACGCTGAATGAACTCGAGCATTCGTTCAAGTTTAATGATGCCGTTCTACGTCATCTCACCGTCAAGATGAAGTCGGCAGTGACGACACCTTCCCCAATGATGAAGGAAGAAAAGTCCAAGTCCATGATGCCTGCTGGTGACGCCGCTCCGGCTGCTCCAGTGGAAACGGCTGCTGCTTAAACATATTTTGTACGGGATTGACGGCTGAACTGCATCACACTTTCCGGAAAGCTGGTTGAGCGCAAAAAACTGCGTTATACCCCGGCGGGAACTCCGGTTAGCGAGGGATGGCTGCAACATGGCTCCTCGCAGATGGAAAGTGGTGCAGAGCGCTTGGTAGAAGTAGAAATCGCTGTCATAGCTCTGGGAGAAAACGCCCGTTGGTTAGAAGCAGCGCCCCTTGGGGGGAAGATCAAACTGATCGGATTTCTTGCTGCCAAAAGTCGCAACAGCAAAGCGCCCGTGCTACATGTGAATACACTCGAATATTTGGAAGGAAACGAAAATGGCTCGATTCTTCAAGAAGAAGGATGATGACAAGAAAAAGAAGCGCGGTGGCGGCCTGTTCAAGCGTCGCAAGTTCTGCCGCTTCACGGCTGAAAAAGTCGAACAGATCGACTACAAGGATGTGGATATCCTGAAAGAATTCATCCAGGAAAACGCCAAGATCATGCCGGCTCGTCTGACCGGCACCAAGGCCGGCTACCAGCGCCAGCTGGGCACTGCTATCAAGCGTGCTCGCTTCATGGCTCTGCTGCCTTACACCGACAACCATCAATAATTTTCGAGGAGACGAAACATGCAAATTATTCTGCTCGAAAAGGTTGTTAACCTCGGTAACCTCGGCGATATCGTCAAGGTCAAAGATGGCTATGCCCGCAACTTTCTGATTCCGCAACGCATGGCCAAGCGCGCAACGCCCGCTACCATGGCTGAGTTCGAAACCCGCCGTGCCGAACTTGAAAAGCTGGCCGCTGAAAAGCTGGCTGCTGCCCAGGTTGTTGCCGACAAGATGAACGGTACCGCCGTTTCCGTCGCCCGTAAGGCCGGCATGGATGGTCGTCTGTTTGGTTCTGTTGGTAATTCGGATATTGCCGATGCACTCAAGGCAATCGGCTTCGATGTCGACAAGTCTGCCATTCGCATGCCGGAAGGTCCGCTCAAGGCAATCGGCGAGTTTCCGCTCGACGTAGCGCTGCACACTGACGTGCTGGCCAACATTACTGTGGCTGTGGTTGCTGAGTAATTTCAGTTAATCCAACACACTCAAAAGGCCTCGCAATAGCGAGGCCTTTTTAATTTAAACTTGCCGTCATGAATCAACGCCCTTCCAAACCTAGAATTTCCGATTCGTCCCTGGACCACTTGCGTGTTCCACCTCATTCCATAGAGGCAGAGCAATCTGTTCTTGGCGGTCTATTGCTGGATAATCAAGCGTGGGACCGGATCGGAGATCAAGTCGCTGAAACTGATTTTTATCGGGATGAGCACCGGCGAATATTTCGACAGATTCGTAAGCTGCTGGATAGTGCCAAGCCGGCCGACGTGGTTACCGTTGCCGAAGCGCTGGATGCAGCAGGGGAGGGTGATCAGACCGGCGGTCTGGCCTATCTGGGTGAGTTGGCTGCCAATACACCGTCGGCGGCCAATATTAAACGTTACGCCGAAATCGTTCGTGAGCGTTCTGTATTGCGTCAGCTGGTAGCGACGGCGGACGAAATCGCGGCGGATGCCCTGAATCCCATGGGCCGTGACGCCGAGAGCCTTCTGGATGAAGCAGAGTCAAAGATATTCAGGATTGCCGAAGCCGGTGCAGGGCACAACGAGGGATTCATTCACATCAATCCCTTGCTGACTCAGGTGGTTGAGCGTATTCAGGAATTGCATGATCGCGATAATCCTTCGGATATTACAGGGGTGCCGACAGGATTCATCGATCTGGACCAGAAGACATCCGGTTTTCAGCCGGGTGACTTGATTATTGTTGCAGGTCGTCCATCCATGGGCAAGACGGCGTTTGCGCTGAATATTGCCGAGAACGTTGCTGTCGACACCGGGTTGCCGGTCGGAATTTTTTCAATGGAAATGGGTGGTGCCCAGTTGGCCATGCGGATGCTGGCCTCGATCGGGCGTCTCAATTCCCAGAGTTTGCGTACGGGACGGATGTCTGATGACGAATGGTCCCGCCTTTCTTTTGCGCTCGGCAAACTCCATGAAGCACCGATCTATATTGACGAAACGGGTGGCTTGAGTCCGGCAAATTTGCGTGCGCGTGCCCGACGGCTGGCGCGAAAATACGGTGGCAAGCTCGGCTTGTTGGTCATTGACTATATTCAGTTGATGAGCGGTAACCGACAAGGGGAAAACCGGGCTACAGAAGTCTCGGAAATCTCTCGTTCGATCAAGTCGCTGGCGAAGGAATTGCAAGTGCCGATTGTGGCATTGTCCCAGTTGTCGCGGAAGGTCGAAGAGCGTACCGACAAGCGACCGATGATGTCCGACTTGCGCGAATCAGGCGCTATCGAACAGGATGCGGACGTAATCCTGATGATGTACCGTGATGAGTATTACAACAAGGAAAGCCACGATAACAAGGGGCTGGCTGAAGTGATCATCGGCAAGCAGCGTAACGGCCCCACAGGAACGGTACGCATGGCCTTTATCGGTGAATACACGCGCTTTGAAAATCTTGCGTCCGGTGGCTTTCAGGACGCTAGAGATTAATTGGCGATTTGCATGTCGCCAGAGTTTGGCAAATACTGGTTTCGTCGCCCTCCGAAACCAGCGTCAGTCAAATTGCGACCTGACGTGTTCGGATGCTGTACTGCGGGCTAGCTGAACTGCCCGTATCATAACGGCCACCGGCCGTTTCGAATTGTGGCATGAGCATAAAGGGCAACGGGGCATTCGTTCCTGGCAGTACGATATCGGTTCCCAGATTGAAGGCGATCCAGTTCATCTCCCATACACCGAACAGGATTTTTTTCAGCGCATTCAACTTGCTGTCGCGGTCGGATAGTACTTCCAATGAAATTGCACGTCGGACATCGCTTGGATCAACCGGTATCCACCCATACCCGGGAACGTAAAACTCTGCGCGCACGTGTTGGCCACGTGTCGCGTCATCGCTGGTGAGTCCCAGGCTGCGGAATAGTCGTGAAGGCCCGGTACGCATGCCGTAGACGCAGCGTGCGGGAATCCCTATGGCCCTGCAGATGCTGACGAACAGGCCGTTAATATCGGCCGAGCGTCCGCCGTATTGTCCCTGGATCAATTGTTTCCGAACATCGCCAGTACCACAACCGGGCAGGCTGGGGTCGTAAATTGTGTTATCGACAACCCAGTCGTAGATGGCCTTGGCTTGTGCAAGTGGATCCTTGATGCGGCCCAGGATGCGTTCCCCGAGCTGGAAGGCTAGGCCTTCATTGGGAATTAACTGGGACGCCTGCAAATTTCGACGCAGGATATCTTCCCTCTCAGGCGCTACCGTGCGCTTGGTAATGTCGAAATGTCTGTCGGCCGTGGTGACCAGTGTCGTGAGTTGCAGCTTGGCATCGCTGCTGTCCGGCCACTCGCAAAAAAAGACTTCAAGGTCACCATCTGGCAGTCGGCGCATGCCTGCCGTAGCGGGATTGCCAACCCACGTATGACCGAGCGTGCGTTGAAAAAGTGTGTCCTGATTGAGTGGCAACGGTAACCAGAGCTTGGTCAAGCCGCTCCGGTTTTTCAGATTGATTGTCGTGGTGATTTCAAACGTGCGCCAATCACTGGGCGGCTCCGGTGCTTTGACGGGCGGTAGCCTGGAAGCGGTCGTACCTTGCGGCGGGCGCTCAATGACTGGATCTTCCGCCGTGTGCGCGACTGGCTCGCGCGGTCGGTAGACGATCTTTTCCTTGCGGTGGCGTTCGTGTCTCGAGCTGGCTTTTTTAGACAGCTTGCTCGATTTGGATGACTTCCCGGATTTGCTGGACGATGGTTTGCCAGCGGCGCCTTTGAGTTTGGCACTGCTTGCGGCATGCTTGGAAGAACTGGTTTTGGCCTGTTTCTTATTGGCCCAGGCATCTGTGACAAATAGTGAAAGCGCTGCAGCAGATGTTAGAAAGTCGCGACGTTTCAAGTAACTCCTCCGGCGGAGACAATTCCGTGGTTGAAACGAAAAGGCCGTGTCACTGACACGGCCCCTTGATCATTGATAACGATTATAACACTTCGGCCGCGTGGTCAGCCAGACGGGAACGCTCGCCACGTTGTAACGTAATGTGACCGGAATGCGGCCAGCCTTTGAAGCGGTCGACCACGTAAGTCAGCCCTGAACTGCCTTCAGTCAGGTAAGGAGTATCGATCTGCGCAATATTGCCGAGGCAAACAACCTTGGTACCGGGGCCGGCGCGGGTGACCAGCGTTTTCATCTGCTTTGGCGTCAGGTTTTGCGCCTCGTCGATGATCAGGTACTTTTTCAGGAAAGTCCGGCCACGCATGAAGTTCATGGACTTGACCTTGATCCGCGAACGGATGATGTCGTTTGTCGCCGCCTTGCCCCAGTCGCCGCCGTACGGGCCGCTACTGCTTTCATCGGTATGGGTGAGGACGTCGAGATTGTCTTCGAGTGCTCCCATCCACGGGGCCATCTTTTCTTCCTCTGTTCCCGGCAGGAAGCCGATGTCCTCGCCGACGGGTACCGTGGCGCGGGTCATGATGATCTCGACGAAAAGCTTGCTTTCCAGAACCTGGGTCAGGCCTGCCGCCAGTGTCAGCAAGGTCTTGCCGGTGCCAGCCTGGCCAAGCAGCGTGACGAAGTCGATATCCGGATTCATCAGCAGGTTCATCGCAAAATTTTGTTCGCGGTTGCGGGCGGTAATGCCCCAGATCGCATTTTTCGGGTGCGTATAGTCAACCAAGGTCTCAAGCACGGCTGTCTTGCCGGAGGTTTCCTTGACGATGGCTGTAAAGCCGTCCTTTTCCAGCCACACGCACTCGTTGACCAGCATCTGCGGACACAGAGGACCGGTTACCTTGTAATAGGTTTTGGCATCCTTTTTCCAGGATTCCATTCCCTTGCCATGCTTGTCCCAAAATGTATCGGGCAAGGCACGAATGCCGGTGTAGAGGATGTCGGTATCCTCCAGCACCTTGTCATTGAAATAGTCTTCAGCCAGCAGGTTCAGGGCGCGCGACTTGATGCGCATGTTGATGTCTTTCGACACCAGAATGACCGGGCGCTTCGGGAATTTCTTTTGCAGGTGGATGACCACCGAGAGGATCTGGTTGTCGACCTTGGAGGTCGGCAGGCCTTGCGGCAGATCGGCGCTGATCGCTTCTGTCTGCAGGAAGAGCCGGCCACTGGCCTGCTTGCTGGACGGAATGTAAAGCTCAATTCCTTCGTCAATATCGCCGTTATTGGCCAGCAACTCATCGAGCATGCGTGAGGTCTGGCGGGCATTGCGGGCAATTTCCGACATGCCCTTCTTGTGGTTGTCGAGTTCTTCCAGCGTCATGATGGGCAGGAAGACATCGTGTTCTTCAAAACGGAAAAGGCAACTGGGGTCGTGCATCAGCACGTTGGTGTCAAGGACAAAAATCTTTGTAACGGCGGGCTTCTTGATGGCTGCGGGCTTGCGCGGCATGGAGTGGGCCTTTGGTCAGGGTGGAAAAAGGTTAATTGATTTGAGTTAAAGGGTTTTGACGTAATCCAGAACTTCCTGAACGTGGCCGGGAACTTTTACACCACGCCATTCGCGGCGCAGCACACCTGCTTGGTCGATGACGAAGGTGCTCCGTTCGATCCCCCGTACCTGTTTCCCATACATGTTTTTCATTTTCATGACAGAGAATAGATTGCAAATGGCTTCATCGGCGTCGGAGCCCAGTTCAAAGGGGAATCCCTGCTTGGCCTTGAAGTTCTCATGCGATTTCAGGCTGTCCCGCGAAATGCCGAGAATGACGGCGTTGGCGGCCAAAAAGCTGTCGTACAGGTCGCGGAAGTTCTGGCCCTGCGTCGTGCAGCCCGGTGTGCTGTCCTTGGGGTAGAAATAAATGACCACGACCTTGCCGGCCTGTTCCGCCAAGTTGAAGCTTTTGCCACTGGTTGCCGGCAGTGAGAAATCGGGGAGTTTTGTGTCGAGCATCGTGAAGCCTCTGTGTTGTTGGCGTTTGAGCCATTGTGGGCAATTCCCGCCTGCGAGGTCAAGCGGCTCAGCGGGCATTTGTTAAACTGTTGGCCATGCGAAAAATATGCGTCAGTCTCATAGCGGTCATTGTCCTGTCCGGCTGCGGTCAGGCCTGGAATGACCCGTATCCGGCGGCCGATGCGGGACGCAATATTCTCTATACTGCCTTTACTGATCGCCCCAAGCATCTGGATCCGGCACAGTCGTATACCGAAGATGAGATAGCTTTTACGGCGCAGATTTATGAGCCGCCCTTGCAATATCATTATCTGAAGCGGCCGTACGAATTGATTCCATCCACCGTTGCGCAAGTGCCGACGCCGCGTTTTTATGATGCCGCTGGCCGCGAATTGCCGAGCGACGTGCCGGTTGAGCGGATTGCCGAGAGCGTTTACGAGCTGAAACTGAAGCCTGGCATTCGCTTTCAGCCCCATCCGGCCTTTGCGCTTGATGCCCGCGGTCAACCGGAAATTTTGACCCAAAATGAAATTTCCAAGCGGCAAACCATTGCCGATTTTCCCAAGGTTGCGACGCGTGAACTGACTGCCGATGACTATATCTATCAGATCAAGCGACTGGCCCACCCGAGGCTGCATTCGCCCATTTTCGGGATGATGGCCGACAAGATCCTTGGTTTGAAAGACCTGGGCGAAAGACTCCAGAACGCTGCCAAGGACAAATCGGCAGACGAATGGTTGGATCTCGACGCTTTTCCGTTATCAGGGGTTGAGAAAATCGATCGATACACGTGGCGCGTCCACATCAAAGGCAAGTACCCGCAATTCCTCTACTGGCTGGCCATGCCGTTCTTCGCACCCGTGCCGCGAGAGGCTGACCGCTTCTTTGCCCAGCCCGGCATGGCCGTCAAGAACCTGACGCTCGACTGGTGGCCGGTTGGGACCGGGCCGTACATGCTTAGCGAAAACGACCCGAACCGCCGCATGGTGCTGTCGCGCAACCCGAATTTTCATGGTCAGACCTATCCCTGCGAAGGCGATGTCGGAGACCGTGAGGCTGGCCTGCTGGTCGATTGTGGCAAGCCTTTGCCCTTCATCGATCAGGCCATTTTCACCCGCGAGAAGGAAGCGATTCCTTACTGGAACAAGTTCCTGCAAGGCTACTACGACGCGTCGGGGATTTCCTCGGACAGCTTCGATCAGGCGGTGCGCGTCAATGTCGGCGGCGATGTTGCATTGACCGATGAAATGCGCGACAAGGGCATCCGCCTGCTGACATCGGTCAAGACCTCTACCTTCTACATGGGCTTCAACATGCTGGATCCGGTCATTGGTGGGCTATCGCCGCGAGCGATCAAGTTGCGTCAGGCCATTTCCATTGCCATTGACCAGGAAGAGTACATTTCTATTTTTCAGAATGGCCGCGGTATAGCGGCCCAGAGTCCGCTACCGCCGGGGATCTTCGGTTATGAACCGGGCGAACAGGGGATCGATGCCACGGTCTACGACTGGGTCGATGGCAAGCCCAAGCGCAAACCGGTTGAAGTGGCGAAAAAACTCGTGGCTGAGGCAGGCTACGCGAATGGTCGCGATGAAAAAACCGGAGAGCCGTTGGTCGTCAATCTTGATACCACCAGTGGTGGCATGGGCGAGAAGTCTCGCCTGGACTGGCTGACCCGACAGTTTGCCAAGATCGACGTGCAACTCGTGGTCCGCTCGACGGACTTCAACCGATTTCAGGACAAGATCCGCAAGGGCAATGTCCAGCTTTACTATTTGGGTTGGAATGCCGATTATCCGGATCCAGAGAACTTCTTCTTTCTGCTCGATGGTAACGAAGGCAAAGTGGCGAAGGGTGGCGAAAATGCCTCGAACTATGCTAATCCCGAATTCGATCGGTTGTTCCTCCGCATGAAGAATATGGACAATACCCCGGAGCGCCTCGGTATCGTCCGTCAGATGAATCACATCCTGCAACACGACGCACCCTGGGTGTTCGGCCTGCATCCCAAGAGCTATACGCTCAGCCATCGTTGGCTGAAGAATCGCAAGCCGAACGATGTTGGCAACAACATCCTCAAATACCAGCGCATCGACGCCGAAGATCGTGCGACCGCCCGTAGCCAGTGGAACGCTCCGGTAGTCTGGCCGCTTGGTCTTGGCTTGCTGGTGCTTTTGCTGGCAGTTGTGCCTGCTGCCATTGGTTATCGCCGTCGTGAACGTCGAGCTGCACTGAGGTGAGGCTGGCCGATCGGCAGCGAGAACTGGATGCGGCGCTACGGTCTTTTCGTGATCTGTGGCATCCGCAGCCTTTTCGGGAAATTCGCCCATCGTGGTGCGAACTGTGGCCTGCCTTGCTGGACGAATTGCTGAGTTTGCCGGAAGCCGACGTGCAGCGCCTTAACGACGATTCTGCTGCTGCGCTAGCCCTGTTGGCCCGACATATTCCGGCAGTTGCCGACATTGGTCCATTAGCCATGCTACCGGCGAGGCCGGAAGGCATTTTGCCCAGTCGTCGAACGAATTGGGCCTGGGAGATTCCCGGACGAAAACAGCGGCAGATCGAGGCATTTGCAGCGGTGGCGCGGGGAGGTGGCCAGCCGGTGCTTGACTGGTGCGGCGGCAAGGGGCATCTCGGGCGTCTGCTCGCCTTGGCTTGGGAGGCGCCAGTGCATACACTGGAAATTGATGCCGGATTGTGCGTTGCCGGAACTGACTTGGCAGTCCGAGCCAAAGTAAACCAGAAGTTTGTTGTTGCTGACGCCTTGCGCGTAGCCGACTGGCCACGGGCGACTCAACATGCCGTGGCGTTGCATGCTTGTGGTGAGCTGCATCGCCATTTGATTACGGGCGGAGTGGAGAAAGGCGTTAGCCGCTTTGATGTCGCACCGTGCTGCTACTACCGTGGCGTCGCTGAAACCTATCAGCCGCTGTCCACTGGCTTGCAGCTTGTCCTGAGCAGGGACGATACACGTCTTGCTGTCACCGAAACAGTGACTTCAGCGCCGCGTGAAACACGGCAGCGGGATCGTGCAATTGCTTGGAAGCTAGGTTTCGATGCCTATCGCCGCGTTGTTTCGGGCAATACCTATCGCTCGTTCAAGTCGGTACCGGACGTTTGGTTGCGTGCTGAATTTGCCGATTTCCTGGTAAGAATGAGCGGACGTGAAGGCTTGCCGTCGCCGAAGTCAGGTGCTGCAGCAGAGTTTGAGCAGCAAGGCTGGCAGCGGCGTGATGAAATGATGCGATTGTCCATCGTGCGCCACGGTTTTCGCCGGGCACTCGAAGTGTGGCTGGCACTTGATCTGTCCTGTTATCTGGAAAGCCGAGGCTATGTGGTGGAATTGGGCAGTTTTTGTGAGCGTAAACTGACTCCACGCAATTTGCTTATTTCGGCCTGGCTTGTGTAGCCAGGTATTCAGCCAGTTCGTCCGGGTGATCAATGACCAGGTCGGCACCCCAGCTATGCACCGGGCCACTGTCGCCGAGGTATCCGTAGGACACGGCTACAGTTTTGCAGCCGGCTGCATTCCCGGCCACGATGTCGCGCCGGTCGTCGCCGACGTACAAGGTTTTCTCCGGGCGGCATTCGAGCAATCGGCAGGCATGGAGGACCGGTAATGGGGATGGTTTTGCCTCGGCAACGGTGTCACCGCTGACCACGCAGTTCGTTCGTGGCGTCAGTTGCAGTAGTTTCACCAGTGGCTCAGTAAAGCGCATCCGTTTGTTGGTAACGATACCCCAACCCAGATTCATGGCTTCAAGTCTGTCGAGGAGTTCCGGAATGCCTTCAAAAAGACGTGTTTCCAGGCACAGGCGCTGAATGTAGATGTCGAGAAAGCGCTGCGCCAACGCGTCGTATTCAGCGTGTGTTGCATCAATGCCGAAGCCGGCTTTCAACAGACCGCGGACGCCTTGCGAGGTGTAAGGGCGCAGCATTTCAAGCGTTTTCTGTGGTCGCCCTTCCTGCTCAAGCAGAATATTGACGACGCCGCCTAGGTCCGGTGCCGTATCGGCCAATGTCCCATCCAGGTCGAAAAGAACCGCCTCAAACATGCCTAATGGCGCGCATCAGGTAATTAATGCTGGTGTCTCGTCCCAGAGCGTACGTCTTGGTCAATGGGTTGTAACTCATGCCGACAACCTCTTCAGGTTCGAGATTGGCCAGTTTTGCCCAGCGTGCGAGTTCGGACGGCTTGATGAATTTCGCATAATCGTGTGTCCCCTTGGGCAGCATGTTCAGCACATATTCGGCGCCGATCACTGCAAACAGGTAAGACTTCGGATTACGGTTGAGTGTCGAGAGAAAAACCTGGCCTCCCGGCTTGACCAGGCGGGCGCAGGCGGCAATGACGCTGGATGGGTTCGGAACATGTTCCAGCATTTCGAGGCAGGTCACTGCATCGAAAGCCGCTGGCATTTCTTCAGCCAGTTGTTCAACGGAAATTTTTCGGTAATCGACCTTCTGGCCACTTTCGAGCAAGTGGAGCTTGGCAACGCTCAGTGGCTTTTCGGACAAATCAATGCCAGTCACGTTGGCACCGCGTACGGCCATACCTTCGGAGAGTAGGCCACCGCCACAGCCGACATCAAGAATTCGCTTGCCGACAAGCCCTACGGATTGCTCGATCCAGTCCAAGCGCAGTGGGTTGATGTCGTGTAAGGGTTTGAATTCGCTGTTCGGATCCCACCAGTGGTGGGCAAGATCACCAAATTTTTCCAGTTCGGCGGGATCGGCGTTGAGCATGGCTTTTATCGAATAAGTTTGATCGGAAAAGAAAAAGCCCCGCAAGGCGGGGCTTTCATTGAAGCATCGGCCGATTACTTGGTGCCGATGACTTCGATGTCAACACGACGATCCGGCTGCAGGCAGTCAATCAGCGCCTTGGACTTCTTGGTGCCCTTGCACTTGTCGCCGGTAACCGGCTGCTTCTCGCCCTTGCCTTCGGTGTAAACACGGTTGGCTTCGATGCCCTTGGCGACCAGGTATTCCTTGACGGCGGCAGCGCGCTTCTCGGACAGCTTCTGGTTGTAGGAGTCAGAACCGATGCGGTCGGTGTGGCCAACGGCCAGGATCACTTCGAGCTTGATGGCCTTGGCCTTGGAGACCAGTTCATCCAGCTTGGCTTTACCGGCCGGACGCAGGACAGCCTTGTTGAAGTCGAACAGGGCGTCAGCAGCGACGGTGATCTTTTCACCGGACGGCTTCACGCCAGCAACCGGGGCAGCCGGCGCGGCAGCCATCTTCGGTTCGCAGGTTTCTTTCGGCAGCAGGTCCTTGTCGCACTCGCAACCGGCCTTGTCGGCAGCGGCAGCGGCCGGGGTCCAGTAGCCATCACGCCAGCACAGGCCGAAACCAGACTTGGCGACGACGTCGCGCTGGTCAATCAGATAAACGCGTTCTTGGGCAACAGCAGTAAAACCGATGCCGGCCAGCAGGGCCAGAACCAGAGATTTCTTGGCGATGTTCTTGATCATTGTTTTCCCTCGTTGAAGAAAATTTGAAAATCTTTAACCCGCGCTTCAGCCAGATTCAAGCCGGCCGGCGGACTTCCAAGCTATTTTGCCATAGTGCAATGGCCGAATCCAAGTGATTTTGGTCATTGGTGGATATAGTTTTGTGGTCTACGCAACACTTTCCAGCCACCCAGACGTGGCTGACGCATTCTCGTCCGGCTACATTGACAAGATGTGACACGGGATCGAAACATGGCCGTGCCTCCAGTGCACCGAGGTCAACGGCGCAAAGGTCTGCCGATTTGCCGGGCGTGATCGAGCCAATTTCCCGGCCGAGGCCGAGTGCATTGGCCGCATTCAGTGTGGCCATGCGCAGAATTTCGTTGGCCGGTAGCGCGCTGGCATCCCCTGTCAGTCCCTTTGCCAGTAGTGATGCCAAGCGCATTTCGCCAAAGAGGTCGAGTCGATTGTTACTGGCAGCGCCATCGGTCCCGAGTCCGACATTGATGCCAAGTTGTCGCATCTGCGCCACAGGTGCAAATCCGCTGGCCAGTTTTAGATTGGATGTCGGGCAATGGGCGATATGGCTGCCGGTTTCCGAAATGAGTTCCAGGTCATGGTCATTGATATGGACGGCATGAACGCCAATGAAGTTGGGCCCCAGCAGGCCCAATGCGTTAAGGCGATCAAGCGGTCGGCATTTCTGCTGCCTCAGGCTTTCTTCAATTTCGTGGCTTGTTTCATGGATATGGCAGTGAACCGGGAGGTTTAGTTGCGCCGAGAGCGTCAGTACTCGTTCAAAAGTCGGGTCGGATACCGTGTAGGGGGCGTGCGGTGCAATGCAGAAGCCAATGAGCGGATTGTTCAGCCATTGTTCTCGAACCGCCAGTCCCTTGTTCAAATAGTCGTCGGCGTCACTGGCATAGGGCGTGGGGAATTCAATCGCCGTAATGCCGAGCATGGCGCGCATGCCGTATTCGGAAGCAGCCGTTGCAGCCGCTTCGGGAAAAAAGTACATGTCATTGAAGCAGGTGATGCCGCCCTTGAGCATTTCGGCGCAGGCGAGGCGTGTGCCATCAAGGACAAACTGAGCTGACATGTGTGCCGATTCGGCTGGCCAAATATGATTCTGCAGCCAGTCCATCAATGGTCGATCATCCGCCAGTCCCCGCATCAGCGTCATCGCGGCGTGCGTATGAAGGTTGATCAATCCGGGAATCAATATGTGGTCATCCAGGGTGACATGGTTGCCTGGCATATAGCGTATGCGCGCTTCACCGGCCGGCAGGATGGCAAGGATGCGGCCGCCGTGGATGGCGACTGCGTGGTTTTTGAATACAACATCGGGGTCGACAGCGGCAATCCAGCGCGCTTCGATCAGCAGGTCGATAATCTGAGGTGTTGTTGTCATGAAAAACGGGGTCTGTGCGGTGAAGGTGGCGTGTTAAAATAGCAAATTACGCTCGATTCAACTAATAAGGCATCGCGCAAGCGGTGCGAAGTGAGACATGGACCAATTCGCCAAAGAAACACTGCCGATCAGCCTCGAAGATGAGATGCGGCGTTCCTATCTCGATTACGCAATGAGTGTAATCGTCGGCCGGGCGCTGCCGGATGCGCGCGACGGCCTGAAACCAGTGCATCGTCGCGTACTTTTTGCGATGCATGAGCTGAACAATGACTGGAACAAGGCCTACAAGAAATCTGCGCGTATTGTCGGCGATGTGATTGGTAAGTACCACCCGCACGGTGATACCGCGGTGTACGACACTATTGTTCGTATGGCGCAGCATTTCTCGCTGCGCTACATGCTGGTTGATGGTCAGGGTAACTTCGGTTCGGTTGATGGCGACAACGCGGCGGCCATGCGTTACACGGAAGTTCGCATGGCCAAGATCGGCCATCAGCTGCTGGAGGACCTGGACAAGGAAACCGTCGATTTCGGGCCGAACTATGATGGTTCCGAGAACGAGCCGCTGGTCATGCCGGCCCGTATCCCCAATCTGCTGATCAACGGTTCGTCCGGTATCGCGGTGGGTATGGCGACCAGCATTCCGCCCCACAATTTGAACGAAGTGGTTGCCGGCTGTCTGGCTCTGCTGGAAAACCCGGCGATTACCATCGATGACCTGATCGAGTACATTCCAGCACCTGACTTCCCGACTGCCGCGCTGATCTATGGCGTGATGGGCGTGCGCGAAGGCTACAAGACCGGTCGTGGCCGCGTCATCATGCGCGCCCGCACCCACTTCGAAGACATGGAAAAGGGCAATGGTCGTCAGGCATTGATCGTTGACGAGATTCCTTACCAGGTTAACAAGAAGTCGCTGATCGAGAAGATTGCCGAGCTGGTCAATGAGAAAAAGATCGAAGGCATCTCCGACATTCGCGACGAGTCCGACAAGTCGGGCATGCGCATCGTCATTGAGCTGAAGCGTGGCGAAGTTGGCGAGGTCATCCTCAACAACCTCTACAAACAGACGCAGTTGCAGGACACCTTTGGCATGAACATGGTCGCGCTGGTCGATGGCCAGCCGCGCCTGCTCAACCTGAAGCAGATGCTCGAGTGCTTCCTCTCCCACCGCCGCGAAGTGGTGACACGGCGCACCGTGTACGAACTGCGCAAGGCGCGCGAACGTGGCCATATTCTCGAAGGTCTGGCCGTTGCGCTGTCCAACGTTGATGAAATCATCAGCCTGATCAAGGCTGCACCGACGCCGCCGGATGCCAAGCGCAGCCTGATGGAGCGCCAATGGCGCAGCCCGGTGGTCGAGGAAATGCTGGTGCGTGCGGCATCCGATGCATCGCGTCCGGACGGTCTGGCGCCAGAGTACGGTTTGTCCGAGCAAGGTTACCGTCTGTCCGACGTTCAGGCGCAAGCGATCCTGGAGTTGCGTCTGCAGCGCTTGACGGGTCTGGAGCAGGACAAGATCGTCAGCGAGTACAAGGACGTGATGCTGAAGATTCTTGACTTGCTCGACATTCTGGCCAAGCCGGAACGTATTACCGAGATCATCGTTGGAGAATTGACGGCGATCCGTGACCAGTTCGGCGACGAGCGTCGCTCGGAGATCGTGCTGCATACGCAGGAACTGGGTATCGAAGACTTCATCACGCCGATGGACATGGTCGTTACCCTGTCCCACGGTGGCTATATCAAGGCCCAGCCGTTGGCCGATTACCGCGCCCAGAAGCGTGGCGGGCGCGGCAAGCAGGCGGCAGCGATCAAGGAAGAGGATTTTGTCGATCACCTGTTCGTCGCCAACACCCACGATTACATCCTGTGCTTCTCGAACCGGGGCCGTTGCTACTGGCTGAAGGTTTATGAAGCGCCGCAAGGGAGTCGGGCCAGCCGTGGCAAGCCCATCGTCAATCTCTTCCCCCTGGAAGAGGGCGAACGGATCAATGCCGTGCTGCCGGTCAAGGAATTCTCCGACGACCAGTACGTCTTCATGGCCACCGTCATGGGTACCGTCAAGAAGACCCCGCTGTCCGATTACTCGAATCCGCGCAAGGCCGGCATCATTGCTGTGTCGCTGGATGAAGGCGATTATCTGATCGGCGTCGAGCTGACCAGTGGCACCAGCGACATCGTGCTCGTCTCCAACGCCGGCAAGGCCGTCTGGTTCGATGAGGAAGATGTCCGTCCGATGGGCCGTGGTGCCCGTGGTGTGCGCGGCATGCGCCTGATGGAAGGGCAGTCCGTAATTTCCTTGCTGGTCGCGGACAACGATCAGCAGACCGTGCTCGTTGCGACGGAAAATGGCTTTGGCAAGCGTACCGTGCTGGCCGATTTCCGCCACTCCGGTCGCGGTACGCAGGGCGTGCGCGCCATTGCCGACAGCGAACGCAACGGTATCGTCGTGGGCGCCAAGCTGGTCAATGACGAAGACGAAATCATGCTGATCACCACGGGCGGTGTCCTGATACGTACCCGCGTCGCGGAAATTCGTGGCATGGGACGGGCGACGCAGGGCGTCACACTCATTTCGCTGGACGATGGCGAGAAGCTGGCCGGGCTGGAGAAGGTTGCAGAGTCGGTGGTTGAGGTTGACGCCGAGCTGGAAGCAGAATCCGAGATTCCCACGGTCAACCCGGAAAATCAGCAAAATCCGGAATCGTCTGAACCCAATGAAGGCGGAGAAGCATAAATGAGTCGCATCTGGAATTTCAGCGCCGGTCCGGCTGCGCTTCCCGAAGAAGTCCTGCGTCAGGCGCAGGAGGAAATGCTCGACTGGCATGGCGCTGGCTGCAGCGTCATGGAAATGAGCCATCGCGGCAAGGAATTCACCGGCATCATTGAGCAGGCCGAAGCTGATCTGCGCGAGTTGATGGGGATTCCTCAGCAGTATCAGGTGCTGTTCCTGCAGGGTGGGGCAACGCAGCAGTTTGCGCAGATCCCGATGAATCTGCTGGCCGGGCGTTCGGCCGACTACATCGTGACTGGCTCATGGTCGAAGAAGGCTTTCAAGGAAGCGCAACGCATCGGCAAGGTTCGTTGTGCAGCGACGACCGAGAGTAGCCATTTCACCCGTTTGCCCATTGCGGATGAGATCAAGCTTGACCCGTTTGCGGCATATCTGCACGTGTGCACCAACGAAACGATCCACGGCGTCGAGATTCCGGCCGAACGCATTGCCGATACGGGCGTGCCGCTGGTGGCCGACATGTCCTCGCATATCCTGTCACGGCCGGTCAATGTTGAAAAATTCGGGCTGATCTACGCTGGTGCACAGAAAAACATTGGTCCGTCCGGCCTGACCTTGGTCATTGTTCATCGAGACCTGATCGGCATGGCGCCGTTGAACACGCCGACGGTGATGGATTATGCCGTGATGGCGGAACACGGCTCGATGCTGAACACCCCACCAACCTACGGCATCTACATGGCCGGTCTGGTTTTCAAGTGGCTGAAGCGGCAAGGTGGCTTGCCGGGCATTGCTGCGGTCAACGCCGAAAAAGCCCTGATTTTGTACGATGCGATCGACGATTCCGAAGGCTTCTATACAAACCCGGTTGATCCGGATTGTCGTTCCAACATGAATGTTCCATTCGTGCTGGCCAATCCCGATCTCGACGCGGCTTTCCTGGCCGAATCCAAGGCCGCCGGCTTGGTCTCGCTGAAGGGTCACAAGTCAGTCGGCGGCATGCGGGCATCGATCTACAATGCAGTGCCGCTGGCCGCTGTCCGGGCGCTGGTTGAATTCATGAACGACTTTGCCAAACGTAACGGTTGAGTGTTATGAGCGACGATCTGCAACAAGCCCTGGCGGGTGTGCGTACTGAAATTGACCGGATTGACAGCGCGCTGCTCAAGCTGCTCAATGATCGAGCTCGCTGTGCGCAGCGAGTGGGCGAGATCAAGGCCGAGCATGGTGAAGCCGGGCACATCTACCGGCCGGAGCGCGAAGCGCAGGTCTTGCGCCGTTTGCAGGACGCCAATCCAGGCCCGCTACCCAACGAAAACATCACCTTCTTCTTCCGTGAAGTGATGTCGGCTTGTCTGTCGCTGGAAGAGCCGTTGGGGATATCCTTCCTCGGGCCGATCGGCTCCTTTACCGGTAGCGCCGCGACCAAGCATTTCGGTCATGCTGCCAATCTGTTGCCGCAGGCCTCGATCGATGACGTTTTTCGCGAAGTCGAATCTGGCCACGCCCATTACGCGGTGGTGCCGGTTGAGAACTCGACTGAAGGCGCCGTCGGTCGGACGATGGATCTCTTGCTGGCCACGCCCTTGAAAATTTGCGGTGAGGTGGTGCTGCGTATTCACCAAAATCTGCTGACCCACGAAACTGATCTGGGCAAGATTACCAAAGTCTATTCGCATGCCCAGTCGCTGGCCCAGTGCCATGAATGGCTGAATCACAACCTGCCGGGCGTGCCGCGCATCTCGGTGGCCAGCAACTCATTGGCAGCACAGATGGCGGCTAGCGAACCGGGTACGGCAGCGATTGCCGGTGAGGCCGCGGCTGAGCACTACAAGCTGCCCAAACTGGTGGGGAATATCGAAGACGAGCCGAACAATACGACGCGCTTTCTGGTTCTCGGCAAGCATGATGCCGGTGTTTCCGGTCGCGACAAGACTTCGCTGATCATGTCGGCGCCGAATCGGACGGGTGCCCTGCACGAACTTTTGCTGCCGCTGTCCACTGCCGGTGTCTCGATGTGTCGCCTGGAGTCACGACCCGCCCGCAACGCGCTGTGGGAGTATGTCTTTTATGTCGATATCGAAGGTCATCGTGACGACCAAACGGTCAAGGCCGCGCTGGAAAAACTGACGGCCTATGCCGCCTATCTGAAAATTCTCGGGTCCTACCCGGTTGCCGTTTATTGAGAGAAGCGCCATGAGCCTTGCTGAACAAGCGTTGTCGTACGTCCGTGCCATTTCGCCCTATCAGCCGGGCAAGCCGATCACCGAACTGGCCCGTGAAATGGGCATTCCGGTCGAGAAAATTCTCAAGCTGGCCTCCAATGAAAATCCATTGGGGATGAGCCCGAAGGCAAAAGTGGCGGTTGAGGCAGCGATCGGCGGTATCGAGCGCTATCCCGACCAGTTCGACCTGATCAAGGCGGTGGCGGCGCATTGTGGCGTGGCGCAGAACCAGGTCGTGCTCGGCAACGGCTCGAACGACGTACTCGACCTGATCGCCCGTGTCTTTCTGGCGCCGGGTCGTTCCGCAGTGTTCGCCCAGCATGCGTTTGCGGTTTATCCGCTGGCCACGCTGTCAACCGGCGCAGAGTTGATCTCGACGCCAGCCAAAAGCTACGGTCATGATCTCGATGCCATGCGCGCTGCCATTCGGCCGGATACGCGGATCGTCTGGATTGCGAACCCAAATAATCCGACCGGCACTTTCCTGCCATCTGCCGACGTACGTGCCTTCCTCGAAGCGGTGCCGAAGGATGTGATTGTCGTGCTCGACGAGGCTTACAACGAATACATCCCGCCGACCGATCGGGTTGATACGGCGGCCTGGATCAAGGACTTCCCGAATCTCGTCGTGTGTCGCACCTTCTCCAAGATCTATGGTCTAGCTGGCTTGCGCGTCGGTTATGCCCTGGCTTCGGCCGAGGTGGCCGATCTGATGAATCGAGTTCGCCAGCCGTTCAATGTCAATAATCTGGCGATTGCGGCGGCTGTGGCTGCGCTTGATGATGATCAGTTCGTTGCCGAGAGTTACGAATTGAATCGTCTGGGTATGGCGCAAATTGTTTCTGGCCTGCAGCGGCTTGGTTTGGAGCATATTCCGTCGCATGGCAACTTCGTGACTTTCCGTGCCGGGGAGGCGGCTGCCGTCAATCAGAAACTGCTCCAGCAGGGGGTGATCGTTCGTCCGATCGGCGGTTATGGCTTGCCCGAGTGGTTGCGGGTGACGATTGCCACCGGGCCGGAAAACGCCCGCTTCCTCGAAGCACTGGAGCGGGCGCTGTAATCCGATGGCCGAGTTCGGCAAAATTGTCGTCTTCGGCACCGGCCTGATCGGCGGTTCGTTCTCGCTTGCGCTCAAGGAGGTGGGGGCTGTCGAGGAGGTGGTCGGTTTTGGCCGGACCCCCGCGACCTTGCGCAAGGCGCAGGAGCTGGGCGTCATCGACCGGGCCGGCATCAATCCGACGCATGAAATCGAGGATGCCGACATCGTCCTGGTGGCAACGCCGGTGGCGCAGATGGCTGACATCTTTGACCGTATCGCACCTTATCTAGGTCCCAATACGGTTGTCACTGACGGTGGCTCCACCAAGGGCGATGTCGTACGTGCGGCACGTGCCGGCCTTGGCGATCGCATTGGCCAGTTTGTGCCGGCGCATCCCATTGCCGGTGCTGAAAACAGTGGCCCCTCGGCCGCTCGCTGGGATCTGTATCAAGGCAAGAAGGTGGTTGTGACTCCGCTGCCGGAAAACAACGACGACGCGCTCGACCACATCAAACGTGCCTGGTCCTTGTGCGGGGCGGATATTTACGAGTTGACGCCGGAAATGCATGATCGCGTTTTTGCCGCCGTCAGTCATCTGCCGCATCTGTTGTCCTATGCGCTGGTGCACGATTTGGCGGTGCGCGATGATGCAGATTTATTCTTTACCTTCGCCGCCTCCGGTTTCCGTGATTTCACCCGTATCGCAGCCAGCCATCCTGAAATGTGGCGAGACATCTGCCTTGCCAACCGTGAGGCGCTGCTGGGGGAGCTGGACAGTTACCGGGCGCAACTCGACGATCTACGTGCAGCCCTGGCGCGCAACGATGGCGAGCGACTGGAAGAAGTCTTTGGTCTTGCCCGGAAGGCTCGGCGTAACTGGGCCGGCGAAGGCTGATGTCCCGTCTGCTGAGTGCATTGCTGGTCGGGCTGGCGTGTTCGCTGCCAAGCTATTCGACTGCGGCTGATGCGCCACCTGTCCTGCTGGCGAATGTGTTTAGCGACAAGATCGATGTGTCGCGTTACATGGTCAGTGAAAAGCTCGACGGTGTCCGGGCGATCTGGGATGGTCAGGCCTTGCGTTTCCGCAGCGGCAGGGCGATCAACGCACCGGCCTGGTTTCTTGCCGGACTGCCGAAACAGCCGCTGGATGGCGAACTTTGGATCGGCCGTGGCCAGTTCGAGCGGGTTTCCGGCATTGTTCGGCGTGACGAGGTAGATGAGGCAGGCTGGCGGGAAGTGCGCTACATGGTTTTTGAACTGCCGGGCGCGCCGGGGCCGTTTCGCGAACGCGCAGAGAAATTGCGACAACTGGTTCGTCAAACCAATGTGACATGGCTATTTGAAATTCCGCAGTTTTTCCCGGTAGACCGTAGCGGCCTGAAAAAGCGCTTCGATGAAGTGACCCGTGGTGGTGGCGAAGGCCTGATGCTCCATTTGGCCGAAGCACCCTACCAAACCGGGCGCAGCGATGTGCTGATCAAGATGAAACCCCAGCAGGATGCCGAGGCTGTGGTTGTCGGTCATCAGCCAGGCAAGGGGCGCTTTGCGGGCATGCTCGGTGCCCTGCGGGTGCGCCTGCCGGATGGGCGGGAATTTATGTTGGGGACAGGGTTTTCGGATGCCCAGCGTCGCGATCCACCGGCCTTGGGGACAACGATCACGTATCGCTACCGCGACCTGACCGCGAGTGGGCTGCCTCGGTTTGCCAGTTTTTTGAGGGTGCGTGAGGAGTAGGGGGGGCTCCCCGACGACGTGCAACTTTACTTTAGTCGTAATGCCTTGGTGGCGTCCGACTGGTAAAATCCCGGCTTTGACTAGCGGCGAATTGCGATGATTTTGGTAACTGGCGGGGCTGGTTATATCGGCTCACATACCTGTGTGGAACTTCTCCGTGCGGGTCGCGATATCGTCGTTTTCGACAACTTCTGCAATAGTCATCCCGAATCGCTGAAGCGGGTCGAGTCGATCTCCGGCCGGAAAGTTATTCTGGTCGAAGGCGATATCCGCGATCAGGGCGCCGTCACAAATGTATTGCGCCAATACCACTGCACGGCTGTCATCCATTTCGCTGGTCTCAAGGCTGTGGGTGAGTCAGTTGAAAAGCCTCTTGAATACTACGACAACAACGTCATCGGAACGCATCGCCTGTTGAGCGCAATGGGTGAGTGTGGCGTGAAGACACTTGTCTTCAGTTCCTCAGCCACCGTCTATGGTGAACCGCAACGCCTGCCACTGACTGAAGATCATCCGTTATCAGCGACCAATCCCTATGGTCGGACAAAGCTGGTCATCGAAGACATGTTGCGCGATCTCTATCGCTCAGACCCTTCATGGCGAATAGGCATCCTGCGCTATTTCAATCCGGTTGGCGCGCATGAAAGTGGCCTGATCGGCGAAGACCCGCAAGGCATCCCGAACAACCTGATGCCTTTCGTCGCACAAGTGGCCGTTGGCCGTCGAGAGCAGCTCATGGTCTGGGGCAACGATTACCCGACCCCCGACGGTACCGGTGTGCGCGATTACATCCACGTAGTCGACCTCGCGCTCGGCCATCTCAAGGCGCTGGAGCGCCTGAACGAAGCACAATGTTTCGAGGTGAATCTTGGTACCGGTACCGGCTACAGCGTGCTTGACGTCGTCAAAGCCTTTGAAAAAGCCAGCAGTCGTCCAATACCTTACGAACTGGCACCGCGCCGTGCAGGGGACGTCGCTTCCTGCTACGCCGATCCGGCTTTCGCGGCTGAACTGCTCAACTGGCGCGCCGAGCGAAAAATGGATGCCATGTGTGTCGATGCGTGGCGCTGGCAAAGTAATAATCCGAACGGTTTTCGGTAATTTAATTTACGGTTGAAGAAAATCGTGGAGATCCTATGACCATCCTCGTCACCGGCGCAGCCGGCTTCATTGGCAGCAACTTCGTCCTCGACTGGCTGGCCCAGTCCGACGAGCAAGTTATCAATCTTGATAACCTGACATATGCCGGCAATCTGGAGAACCTGGCGTCGCTCGACGGCGATGCACGGCACCTCTTCGTCAAGGGCGATATTGGCGATTTCGAACTGGTTACAAAACTGCTGGCCGAGCATCATCCCCGCACTGTCGTTAACTTTGCCGCCGAATCGCATGTTGACCGCAGCATTCACGGCCCGGAAGACTTCATCCAGACCAATATCGTCGGTACCTTCCGCCTGCTTGAGGCCGTACGTGCCTACTACGGTCAACTGCGCCCCGAAGGAAGTCCCCTTGGGGGAGAAAAAACGGCCAAAAACGAATTCCGTTTCCTGCATGTCTCCACCGACGAAGTTTACGGCTCGCTCGCCACTAACGATCCGGCCTTCACCGAAACCCACCAGTACGAACCGAACAGCCCCTACTCGGCCAGCAAGGCGGCCAGCGACCATCTGGTGCGCGCCTACCACCACACCTATGGCCTGCCAGTCCTGACCACCAACTGCTCCAACAACTACGGCCCCTACCACTTCCCGGAAAAGCTGATTCCGCTGGTCATTCTCAACGCCCTGGCCGGCAAGCCCTTGCCCATCTATGGCGATGGTCAGCAAATCCGCGACTGGCTCTACGTCAAGGACCACTGCAGCGCCATCCGCCGCGTGCTCGAAGCCGGCAAACTGGGTGAGACCTACAACGTCGGCGGCTGGAACGAAAAGCCCAACCTCGACGTCGTGCATACCCTGTGCAGCATCCTCGACGAACTCAGCCCACGCGCGGATGGCAAACCCTACAAGGAACAGATCACCTACGTCACCGACCGCCCCGGCCATGACCGCCGCTACGCCATAGACGCCACCAAGATCGAACGCGAACTCGGTTGGAAACCGGCGGAAACGTTCGAGACCGGCATCAAGAAGACCGTGCAGTGGTATCTGGATAACCAGGCCTGGGTGGCCAATGTGACGAGCGGTGCTTACCGCGAATGGCTGGGCAAGCAGTACGGAGAAACAAAATGAGTCAGCGCAATGGCATCATCCTCGCCGGCGGCTCCGGCACCCCGCATCGCGAGTTTCTTTATGTGGACGACTTGGCTGCAGCTAGCTTGCACGTCATGGATCTGGATAAAGCCACCTACGATCTCCAAACCCAGCCAATGCAAAGCCACATCAACGTTGGCTATGGGCATGACATCACCATCCGTGAACTTGCCCAGGCCGTGAGTAAAACCATCGCTTACCAAGGCCAGATCGTTTTCAACCCCAGCAAACCCGATGGTACGCCCCGCAAATTGATGGATAGGAGTCGCCTTAACGCACTAGGTTGGCGACCAACCGTCAGGTTTGAGGACGGGCTGGCAACGGCATACGCGGATTTCTTAAGACTGAGTCAATCATGACTACTCAACAAAAAGTTGCGCTCATCACTGGCGTCACGGGCCAGGATGGCTCCTACCTTGCTGAATTTTTGCTTGAAATGGGCTATGTCGTCCACGGCATCAAACGGCGTGCCAGCTCCTTCAACACCCAACGGGTAGACCATATCTACCAAGATCCGCACATTCAGAATGCCAACTTCAAGCTTCATTATGGTGACCTCACCGACTCCAGTAATCTCGTCCGCATCATCCAAGAAACACAGCCTGACGAAATTTACAACCTTGGTGCGCAAAGCCATGTTGCGGTCAGTTTCGAGTCCCCGGAATACACTGCTGACGTGGACGCGATGGGCACGCTACGGATACTTGAAGCGATCCGCATCCTTGGCCTGGAAAAGAAAACCCGTTTCTACCAGGCGTCCACTTCCGAGCTTTATGGCCTGGTGCAAGAAAACCCACAAAAGGAAACTACTCCCTTCTACCCGCGGAGCCCCTACGCGGTTGCCAAGATGTACGCCTACTGGATCACCATAAATTACCGCGAAGCCTATGGTATCTATGCCTGCAACGGCATCCTCTTTAATCATGAAAGCCCGCGCCGGGGTGAAACCTTCGTTACGCGCAAGATCACCCGTGGGTTGGCCAATATCGCCCAAGGCCTGGAAACCTGCATGTACATGGGTAATATTGATGCCATGCGCGACTGGGGGCACGCCAAAGACTACGTTCGTATGCAGTGGATGATGTTGCAACAAGACAAGCCGGAGGATTTTGTTATCGCCTCTGGCGTGCAATTCAGCGTGCGGGACTTTATAAGCTGGTCAGCTCTGGAATTGGGAGTGACCTTGGGCTTTGTTGGATTGGGAGTAGATGAACAGGCAGTTGTAATGGCCATTGCTGGAGACAAAGCCCCTGCACTTAAGCTTGGAGACATCGTTGTAAAAATCGACCCGCGCTATTTTCGGCCGACAGAGGTTGAAACCCTGCTTGGAGACCCGACCAAAGCCAAGGAAAAGCTTGGATGGGTGCCAGAAATTTCAGTTAAGGAAATGTGTGCAGAAATGGTTGCACACGATCTGCAACAAGCCACGCAACACGCGCTATTGAAAAATCACGGCTACGCCGTCTCGGTGAGTGTCGAGTAGCGGGCATCAAAATTACTGGTGTTTGGATTGTAGTGTTCGACGACTTCGCCATCGGACACAGAATATTTAACAGAAGGAAATAGATATGCGGATATTGAATTTCGCACTAGTCGGCTGTGGCCGAATTGCCAAGCGGCACTCCGAGCTCTTAGGACACAACCAGATTCAAAACGCCAAGCTGGTTGCCGTGTGCGATCTGGTGCCCGAGAAGGCAGAAAAAGTGGCTACCACATTATCTGTCCCTCACTTCACCGATATGCACGAAATGATGCGCACCGTGAATATCGACGTTGTGGTGGTGCTGACGGAAAGCGGCAAGCACGCCGATCATGTGGTTGCCCTCGCGCCCTATGGCAAACATATCGTCGTCGAGAAGCCCATGGCACTCACCCTTGATGATGCGGATGCAATGATTCGCGCCTGCGATGAATCAGGTGCGAAGTTGTTCGTCGTCAAGCAGAACCGCTTCAATGTACCTGTCCTGAAATTGCGGCAAGCGCTGGAAGCAGGGCGATTTGGCAAGCTGGTTCTTGGTACGGTCCGGGTTCGCTGGTGCCGCCAGCAAGCCTATTACGATCAAGATCCATGGCGTGGAACGTGGGCGCTTGATGGCGGCGTGCTGGCAAACCAAGCCAGCCACCATGTCGACTTGCTTGAATGGATGATGGGTGAGGTCGATAGCGTGTTTGCCATGAGCGCAACAGCGCTCGCCAACATTGAGGCCGAAGATACAGCCGTCGTCACCCTTCGTTTCAGAAACGGTGCGCTCGGAGTAATCGAGGCCACCACCGCCGCTCGTCCAAAGGATCTGGAGGGGTCGATTTCCGTACTGGGTGAAGGGGGGACGGTTGAGATCGGGGGGTTTGCGGTCAACAAAATGAAGGTCTGGAACTTTACTAAGGTGGAAGCTGAGGACGACAAGGTCTTGGCCGAGTATTCAGTCAATCCTCCGAACGTCTATGGCTTTGGCCATCAGGCGTATTACGAACACGTAGTCGACTGCATCCTGAACGACACTCGGCATCTCGTCGATGGGCTGGAAGGCCGCAAAAGTCTTGAATTGATTAACGCAATCTATGAATCCGTCGAGACCGGCCGTGAAGTCCCCTTGCGTTTCCGGGCCAAACACTGTCGCCTTGGAGAAAAAGGGTGAGCAAGCCGCGGTTGAGGGAGGTCGGTATTGTCGATGTCACGTTTGGCAAAAACGTTACTGTCGTACAGCCAGCAAACTTGTACGGCTGCGGCGTCGGTGACTATGTATTCGTGGGACCATTTGTCGAAATTCAGAAGGGTGTAACGATCGGCGCCAGGACCCGAGTGCAGTCGCATAGCTTCATTTGCGAACTGGTCACCATCGGCGAAGACTGTTTCATCGGGCATGGCGTCATGTTTACCAATGACGTATTCGCCAACGGAGGGCCTGCTCGCGGTGATACGACGCTCTGGAAGCCGACCACGATTGGCAACCGAGTTTCCATCGGTAGCAACGTGACGATCCTGCCCGTAAATATTTGTGACGATGTCGTCATTGGTGCGGGCGCGGTTGTTACGCGGAACATTGAAAAGGCCGGTATCTACGCGGGAGTTCCCGCCAAGCTCATAAGGCCTGTCGGCTCAGATGCGTGAATTGAGTGTGGATACTACCGGTAGTCGGCTGACTGAGCTGGACGGGCTGCGAGGTGTTGCGGTTCTGATGGTTTTGGTCTGGCATTTTGTTGGTGCGTTGATCAATGTTGATATGGGAGGGTGGGCTAAGGGGACCTATCGAGTTTTTATTCTCGGGAGAACGGGTGTTGATTTGTTTTTCGTGTTGTCTGGTTTTTTGATTACAAGAATTTTTCTTTCCAAGACTTCGAGCGGCGTCCGATTTTTATCAGTCTTCTACATAAAGCGTGTCTTGAGGATATTTCCGCCCTATCTTCTCCTGGTTGGCATATTTTGGACGGTGGTTCTGCTTGGAGTGAGCAATTCGGTATTCAGCGGCGAGACGCCTTTTTGGCGGCACTTGACGTTTACACAGAATTTTTGGATGAGCGAAACGGCTTCGTGGGGACCTGCTGGAATTTCCGTTAGCTGGTCTATTGCGATCGAAGAGCATTATTATCTTTTCTTTCCGCTTTTTGCCCTCGTTCTTCCTCAGCGTTTGTTGCCAGGCGGGCTTATGTGCATTGCTGCCGCCTCTATTCTGTGCCGTGGGTTGATGTACCGCTACTCCCCTGAAAATGCCTATCTGTCTTATGTGATGACTTTTAGCAGATTAGATGGTCTTGCTGTAGGCGGATTGGTGGCGTGGGCATTTTCGAACAACACGGTAAGAAATTGCTTAGTCGAAAACGAGTTGAAGCTCAGAAAATATTTGTGGGTATTGATCAGTGTTATCCCACTTTTTGCAATTTCTACAAAATTCAATTTGGCCAAAACAATGTTCTACTGGGGGCATACCTATCTGACTCTGCTTTATGCGTTAGTGATCACCTTGGTACTTTTGAACGCCGGATCTGATCACACAAAATGGCTTCGGACTACAGTGTTGTCATTTTTTGGACGTATATCGTATTCCGTATATCTTTTTCATCCACTCATTTTGGCTTCTTGCTTCTTGCTTACGCAACGGATTGAACGTATCAATAACTGGACGGATGCAGGCATCGCCGCACTTGCCTTTGCTAGTACGGTTCTATTCTGTACTGCACTGTATCGATGGTACGAAAATCCGATTCTGCAATATGGCAAGCGGTGGAAGTATTAACGCGTTGGTGCGTGGTTGTTGAAACAATATTATTCATATCGAGGTTCTGATGTCCAAAGTTCCCTTTGCTGACTTGTATCAGCAGTATTTATCGCTCAAGCTCGAGATCGATGGCGCGATTGAGTCTGTTATCAAGGATTCGGCATTTATACGTGGTACGCATGTGGAGCGCTTTGAGACAGGGTTTGCCAAAGCTATCGGCGTTCCATATTGCGTGTCCTGCGCGAATGGAACGGATGCCTTGTACATCGCGATGCACGCGCTTGGCGTACGTCCGGGCGACGAGGTGATCACCTCTGCGCATTCATGGATCGCAACGTCCGAAACCATCACGCAAGCGGGGGGGGCTGTGGTGTTTTGCGACACGGATGCTTCGACCTATACGATTGATCCGGCCAAGATCGAGGCAAAGATCACGCCGAGGACTGTTGGTATCATCCCGGTACATTTTGCAGGTCAGCCGGCCGATATGGACGCTATCATGGCGATCGCCAAGAAGCACGGTTTGTGGGTGATTGAAGATTGCGCGCAGGCGCACTTGGCCAAATATCGCGGGCAGACGGTAGGGTCGTTTGGAAATGCTGCGACGTTTTCCTTCTACCCCGGAAAGAACCTCGGGGCGATGGGTGATGCAGGTGCCATCGTGACTAGCGACGCGAAGTTGGCAGAATCGATGGCCATGTTTGCACGTCACGGAGGGATAAGAAAGGGTGATCATCAGATCGAAGGAATCAACAGTCGCCTAGACGGCCTTCAGGCGGCGATTCTGTCGGTTAAATTGCCACGTCTGAAGGCTTGGACCGAGGCCCGTCAGCACATCGCTCAGCGCTATTCGGAGGGGTTTTCGGGTCTTGCCGGCCTCGAACGGCCTTTTGTGGCGGAGGGACGAGAACACGTCTACCACCTCTATGTGATTCGCCATGCGATGCGTGATCAGTTGGCAAAGTTTCTTGCCGACCGAGGTATTCAGACGGTTATCAATTATCCAATTGCGCTTCCATTTCTCCCGGCCTACTCCCGCTATGGCCACCGTCCAGAGGAATTTCCTAACGCTTGGAGTCAGCAGGCGAAAATTCTCTCACTTCCCGTATTCGCCGAGATGACCGACGATCAGGTTGATTCTGTCATAGATGCCGTACGCTCTTTTTGCGCTAACAACTGTTAACTCCCAGCCTGAAAGAGTCCTCCTTGTTTGGACGCAAATTCCTAAGTGCGGGTGTCGGCACCTTATTAGCCCAGATCGTAAATTTGGCCTGCATTCCCCTCTTGGCTCGGCTTTATGAGCCGGCCGCATACGGAATGTGGGCCTTGGTGCAGGCGATGGCGCTGGTGATTGGCGGGCTGTCGACGCTACGCTATGATCTGGCAATTGTGGTGGAGCCTGATCACATCAAAGCCCAGCGCCTTTTTTTTGTGACAGGGCTGCTGGCGTTTTGTGTTTCTTCGCTGGCGATACTTGTCCTCGCCGCTGGCCAGTACTTCCTTTTTGTGGGATCTGAGCCGATCTCGGGAGCGATGATTGTCCTTCTTGGTGCGTGGGTGCTGATGCTTGCTGCATCACAGTTGCTACAGTCCTGGCTGATGCGGGAGGAGGCCTTTCTGCTGATCTCTCTCGCTCAGATTGGCAACGTAGTCGTCGCCAATCTGGTTCAGCTTGCCGCGTACGCGATCGGCGGTGCTTCATGGCTTGTTGGTGGCAGTGTCGTTGGACAGTTCGTTGCGGTCGCGATTTTGTTCCTTGCCCTGAGAAGGAGCCCGCAGGCGCCCGAGTGGCGCTCTCCCGATTGGTTGAGGGCGTCGCTGGATGTGCTTCGCTCCCATAGCCGCTTTCCCAGATTCTCGCTTCCGTTCTCGATCCTATCGCTGATCAGGGAGCGGGCTCCGCTTTTCGTTCTGGGGATCTACGCCACCCCGGCGCAGGTCGGTTTGTTCAGTCAGATATGGCGACTGGCTAATGTTCCGGTCGGGCTCACCAGCAGTGCGTTGCGACCGGTGATGTTTCAGCGGGCTGCGGCGGTGGGTACTCAGAATGCCGAATCGGCAGTGCAGGGCCTGCTCCGTGGCCTTGCGCTTTTTGGCGCGCCGTTGGTTGTAGTTGCGATTTTCTGGCATCGCGAACTGGTGCCACTGGTTCTCGGTCCTACCTGGGCCGATGCCGGTGCTTACGTGCCCGCAGTTGCTTTGCCGGCGTTCCTTTTTGCGCTGACCAATTGGATGGATCGCTTGCTCGATGTGGCCGGTCGCCAGGATCTCAATCTGAAATTGGAGGCGGTGGCTGCTTTGCTGGGCACAGGCGCGTTGGCACTCTTCCTCCATTTTGGCGCCGAGGCCGAGTCAGCGGCGCATGCGCAGGGGTTTGGGCTGATATTGAGCTACCTCGCTTTTTTGTATTGTGCGTTTAGCGCGCTTCGATACTCCACAAAGAGGCTGTCCGTAACCCTTGGCATGGCAACGCTTCTCCTCGTCTTGACTGCTGGTGCTTCCTGGGCGACAAAGCTTGTGTTCAATTACCCGCAATCACTGATGGTTTTGGGCAGCGTCATCACATGCTTCTCTATCGTCTTGGTGTTGCAACTGAGGAGTAGGCTTCTTGATCGTCGTCGTTGACTACGGGGTTGGCAATTCCGGTTCCATTGCCAACATGCTGGATTATCTTGGCTTCGATGTCTGCATCGCGGCGAGTTCGAGCGAACTGCGCAAGGCTTCCCACCTGATACTGCCGGGGGTCGGCGCGTTTGACCCGGCCATGGCCCGACTGCGTGCTTCAGGAATGATTCCTGTGCTCGAGGATGCCGTCTTCGGGAAGGGGGTTCCGATTCTTGGCGTTTGCCTGGGAATGCAGTTGCTCGGAAGGAGCAGCCAGGAAGGCAAGGAGGCCGGGCTCGGGTGGTTAGCGGCCGACACCGTAAAACTCTCGCCGCCTATCGGAGCGCATCTCAAAATTCCGCATATTGGTTGGTCCGACGTTCTTCCACGGACAGGCACCAGACTTTTTCCGCCCGGGGCGCAGTCACGTTTTTATTTCGTCCATAGCTACCACATGCGCTGTGACAGTTCTGAAACCATTGCGGCCGAATGTGACTACGGCGGCCTGTTCACCTGTGCGGTTGAACAGGGCAACATCTCCGGGGTGCAGTTTCACCCGGAAAAAAGCCATAAGTACGGTTTGGAACTGTTTCGGCTGTTTGCAGAGGAGAGGGATCAATGCGCCCTCGTGTGATTCCTGTTCTGTTGCTGGATTCCCGCAGGCGACTCGTCAAGACGCTCAACTTTCGTGACGAAAAGTACGTCGGCGATCCGTTCAACGTGATCAGGCTGTTCAATGAAAAAGAAGTGGACGAAATTTGCGTTCTGGACATCGAGGCATCGAGTCACGGGCGCAAGCCGGATCGCGGATTTCTTCGGGAGCTGGCTTCCGAGTGTTTCATGCCGCTGGGCTATGGGGGCGGAATTGCCGAGCCGGTGGACGCGGAAAACCTGTTTTCGGTGGGGATCGAAAAAGTGGTAATCGGCGAGCATGCTGCTGACACCTCGCTGATCACCGCATTGGTGAACAATTTTGGAACGCAGGCCGTGGCCGCCTGCATGGACTGTCGGCAAGTGCCGGGAGGGCATGGCGTCTTCGTCCGTCGCGCCACAAGAAAAGTCTCGGATGATCCTGTTACCTACGCAAGAGATCTGGAAGCCGCCGGGGTTGGTGAAATCATTCTGCAAAATGTGGATAGAGACGGTGCCCGTACCGGATTCGACAACGAATTGATCTGGCGCGTGTCGGTGGCGGTTGGCGTGCCCGTCGTGGCCCTTGGCGGTGCAGGGCGACTCGCTCACTTGGCTGAGGGCTTGGCCGTGGGGGCGAGTGCTGTTGCATCCGGCAGCGCTTTCGTTTTCCTGGGTCGTTTGCGGGCTGTCCTGATCAATTATCCAACGGCGCCCGAACTCGATAGTCTGTCATCCAGCAATCTCTTCACGGAGGCGCGAAATGGCAGCTAGGTTGTGTTCGTTCTGTGTCATGGACTCGAGCAATCCCTCCATTGAGTTTGACGCCAACGGCCAGTGCAATTGCTGCCGCGATGCGATCGCTCGCCGCCCTCACGAATGGTGGCCCGATCGCGAGGGCGAAACACGCATGGCGCAGATGGCCCAGATGCTAAAAACCCAAGGGCGCGGCAAACCCTATGATGTGATGCTTGGCCTGAGTGGCGGTATTGATAGCGCCTACCTGGCCCATCTGGCAGTGAAAATACTCGGCTTGCGCGTGCTGGCTGTTCACGTTGATGGCGGATGGAATTCTGAACCCGCCGTTCGCAACATCGAGACCATGGTCAGGCAGCTCGATATTGATCTTCACACCTATGTGGTCGAGTGGGAAGAAATGAGAGATCTGCAACTGGCTTTTCTCAAAGCATCGGTACTAAATCAAGATATCCCACAGGATCACGCGTTCTTCTCGACGCTATATCGAACGGCGGCTGAATTTGGCCTACGGCACTTCCTCAGTGGCGTAAATTTCGCATCCGAGAACATCGTGCCGCCGCTGTGGGGGCATCCCTCGATGGACGGCAAGCATGCACGGGCGATTCATCAGCGATTTGGTGCGATCCCGCTCAAGACCTTCCCATTCATGGGGCTTGTTGAGTTCCTCTGGATCACTCGAGTGCGCAAACAACTCACGGTGCACCGTCCGCTCAATTACGTGAACTACGACAAGGAACTCGCAAGGCAGGAGTTGACAAGTGACTACGGTTGGCGGGATTACGGCGGGAAGCATTGTGAGTCACGGTTTACCAAGTTTTATCAGGAGATTTATCTGCCGAGAAAGTTTGGTTTCGATAAGCGGAGGTTGCATTTGTCCAGCCTAATCGTTTCCAGGCAGATAACCCGCGAACAGGCTCTTGAGGAATTGCTGGCGCCGATTGCGTCATCAGCGCAAATGCGTCGCGACTGTCGTTTCGTGGCAAAAAAACTTGGCATCTGTGAATCTGAGTTGGAAGCATTGATTGATCTGCCACCAAAAGAACATTTGGAATATCCAAATCAAATGAAGCTACACAGAGGTTTGAGCGCCCTAAAGACGTACTTGCGCCGTGCTACTTTGGCGTCAAATGCAAAAAAATGAGCCTGCGTTGTGCGTAAATTGAACGACGTTGCCGTCTTCCGTCTGGCGCCATGGGTTTTTTCCCTTACGATTGCCGGATACCCAATGGTCGCTCTATGGGCATCTGGTATGAATTGGGAGAGTAGTGCTGCTTCCGTACCCTTCCGAATCCTCATAGTCATTCTGTCGTCTGTACTTGCGCTAAAGTTTTTTCCGGCGAGTGATTGGTTTAGACGCAGCCCTTGGCTGATAGCGTTCTGGGTGCTTTATCTCGCACGGCTCTCTTGGGATTATTTAGTCATCGAGGTGCCCGGCGCGGGTGAGGCAATGTTTTTTTTCATTTCCACCGCTCTACTTCCAAGCGTCGCCTTGGGGATGGCAGGAGTTAGATTTTTGCCAGAACGTTCGACTGCATGGTTGTTGGCTATCATTGGTGGTCTAGCAAGTGTTCTAGCATTATTTGTTGAATTCTCTGGGCTGGGGGCAGAACGATCACTGATGGAAGCTACCGGGCGCCTGTCTTTTGAAGCGCTGAATCCGATATCGATTGGGCACGCTGCTGCTACAACGCTGTTAGCTGTCATCTGTCTGCTTCGCTATAGAATGTCCACTGCTCCTCGCCTTCTAATGGTGATCCTATCCTTGGCGGCGTTTGCATGCCTTTTGCTGGCGGGGTCACGTGGCCCTATTGTTGCGCTGGTGCTCGGGGTGGCTGTTTTGACGGTGGTTTATCGGCGCTGGTGCGTGCTTGTCATTGTCGGCTTGCTGCTCGTGCCGCCGTTTTTGATTGATGGGTCTCCGCTAGTCTCACGCCTGACAGATGGGGCGGCAGACGAATCGTCTCAGGAAAGGGTTACTCTTCAGATGAGCGCCATCGACCAGTTTTCATTGAACCCCGTGTTGGGGAGTGCATTCATTGACATTGAGACCAAGACTTACCCACACAACATTTTTCTTGAAGCGGCGATGGCTATGGGATTCGTTGGTCCGATTGTCTTGGCGGTCGTTGTCTTGATTACCCTTTTAAAATCCTGGGTGCTGATCCGTCGTCAGCAGTTACTCATACCCTTGCTGTTTATCCAGTACTTTGTAGCAAATCAATTATCCGGATCGTTGTGGGGGGCGGCACCGCTCTGGGCCCTTACGGCGGTTTTGATGTCGTCAACCATGCCATTGAAGAAAAAGAAATGCGAAATTACTAAAATTTCTGGATCTACAGCTGTCACATGAAGATTTTTTTGAACTCGGGTATATACCCTTCTTATCTTGCTCGTTTTGATCGTGCGGCAGCGGGTGAGTTACGATTTTCTGATCGTCGAAGCGCATTCCTTGCCGACCGCTTCGGTGCGTGCCACTTCCTGAAGCCCATACTGGATGGAGATCCCTTGGCGTTTTTTACCAACGGTGACGACGAGATACTTCAACGTTATTGGGCAAAGGAGCGCGGGGTCTCGAAGAAGACCTCGCTGGAGGCCATTTTGTTGGCTCAGATCGAGGAGCACGGCACGGAGGTGTTCTACAATTTGGACCCCATGCGTTACGGTAGCGACTTCGTTCGCAAGTTGCCGGGCTGCGTAACGAAGGCAATAGCTTGGCGAGCGGCCCCGTCCCCGGGGGCAGACTTTGGGGCCTATGATGCGGTGGTGTGCAATTTTCCAAGCATCCTTGAGGGCTACCGAGAACGGGGTTGGCGGGCTGAGTATTTTTCACCGGCGCACGATCCCGAGATGGACGCTTATGCCGCGAACACGGACCGGCCGATCGATGTGCTATTTGTCGGGGGCTATTCACGCCATCATCGACAACGCGCGGTGATCCTGGAGGCCGTCTCCTCTTTGCGGGAGCGTTTCAATGTCGTTTTCTGTCTTGATCGTTCCAGACTCACACGTCTGGCGGAGTCACCGATCGGTCATTTTTTGCCACTCGCATCACATCGCCGGCCGCCGGATATTCGTGCGGTTAGTCATGAGCCGGTATTTGGCCGCGAACTGTACGCAATGATCTCGAAGGCGAAGATCGTGCTGAATGGTGCCGTCGATATGGCGGGCACCGACCGTGGAAACATGCGCTGTTTCGAGGCCATGGGCTGCGGTTCGTTGATGGTTTCCGATCAGGGCAGATATCCCGAAGCAATGCAGAATGGAATGACAATGTTGCTTTATGAGGGGGGCGGCGAAGCGAAGGAGCTTATTCAAGGTGCTTTGGTAAATTCCGATGGTTCGCGCGCAATTGCCTTGCAGGGGCAAAGAATGATAAGGGAACGCTACAGCAAGTCTAAACAGTGGACTGATTTTATTGCTCTTGTAGGTCGTTTGTGATGAGAAAGCTGTTGGCGGTTTTCGATTGGCTGGTCGGGCTCGTGGTGAGGCAGCGAACTGATGTTCAGGTTGGCGTCGGCTCTTCAGTCCGTTGGTGGGGACTAGGCGCAAGATCGGGGCGGCTACGTATTGGTTCGGGGTCAATAATCCGTTGCCGGATTGATTTTGATAGTTCCCTTGGCGAGGTGCTGATCGGTGATCGTTGTTACGTAGGGGCGAGCCACCTTGTGTGCCACACCGGGATCAGGATTGGCGACGATGTGATCATGTCATGGGGGGTAACGATCGTTGATCATGATTCTCATACCATTGATTGGACAGGGCGAGAGCATGATGTCGCGGATTGGATGCGCGGGGAAAAGTGCTGGAAGGCGATTGAAATCAAGCCGGTACAGATAGGCAGTCGAGTATGGGTCGGTTTTGGCGCAAGTATCTTGAAAGGAGTCAATGTGGGCGATGGGGCTGTTATAGGAGCGAAATCGGTCGTTACCCGAGACGTGCCACCCAATGTGGTAGTGGCTGGTAACCCTGCGCGCATAGTGCGCCATATCAACAGCGGCATTGAGAGCCATAGTGGGTAAAGCATTTAGTACCTGGGAGCAGGCCGTCCAATGGCTGCGCGAGCAACCGGACAGGCTTGACCTCGTCGAGGCGGCCTATTACGACGATCCTCTACTGCTTGCGGCCAAGCGGTATTACGCAAGTGAGGAGTGGTCTGCTGTCCGTACTCTGCTGCCCGTACAGGGGGGGAGAGCACTGGATGTTGGGGCGGGGCGCGGGATAGCCAGCTTTGCCCTTGCCAGCGAGCGTTTTTCCGTTACAGCCCTAGAGCCGGATGGTAGTGCGTTGGTAGGAGCCGAAGCGATCCGTAGCCTTGCGCGTGAGAGCGGTTTGCCGATTGAGGTATGCCAGGACTTTTCCGAGAAGCTGCCGTTTTCAGATGCTCAGTTCGACGTCGTCTTCGCCCGTGCCGTGCTGCATCACACCCGGGACTTGAGAGCAGCCTGTGAGGAATTCCTCCGCGTGCTCAAACCCGGCGGCGTTTTCATTGCCGTGCGTGAGCATGTAATTTCCAGACCAGAGGACCTCCCCGCCTTTTTCGACATCCATCCCCTGCACAAGCTCTATGGGGGTGAGAACGCTTTTTTGCTGAACCAGTACATTGATGCGATCCGTGGCGCTGGATTTGAACTGGAGAGCGTGTTATCTCCGTTGGAAAGCCCGATCAACTACGCCCCGTATACGCGCAAATCTCTGCAAGCGGAGATTGGGCAGCGCGTAGGCCAGGGCATCCCTACGCTAAGCTCCGCTATCCGCTGGATACTCGGCTTGTCGGGCGTGTGGGCGTTGCTTCTTCCCGTGCTCGGCCGTATGGACCATCGGCCGGGGAGGCTGTTCTCTTTTGTTTGCAGGCGGCCATAGGCTATGGCGCGTATCTGGATAACGGGCGGACGCGGATTCATTGGCCGGCATTTGGCCAGACATCTTGCTGATACGGGAAATCATGTTGCCGGCCTTGGTCACGGGGCCTGGCCCGAGGGCGAAGCCTCCCGCTGGGGGATGGCACGTTGGCTGAATGGCGATATCCAGCCTGGAAATCTGCGGCAACTGATGCTTGAGGGGGGCGTCCCGGATTTCGTCTATCACCTTGCCGGTGGCTCTTCGGTCGGGGCGGCTATCGCCAGCCCGCATGAAGATTTCGCGCGAACAGTAGCGACGACTGCGCAATTGCTGGACTGGATCAGGCTTGAGTCTCCTGCCACACGACTGATCGCCGTCTCCAGCGCGGCGGTCTATGGTGCTGGCCATCAGAGCAGTATCGCCGAGGATCAGGCTCGGGTGCCTTTTTCGCCTTACGGTTACCACAAGCTGATGATGGAACAATTGTGCCGAAGCTATGCGGCGACCTACGGAACCCGAGTCGCCGTGGCCCGGCTATTCTCGGTATACGGGAGCTTCCTGCAGAAGCAGTTGCTCTGGGATTTGTGCACAAAGTTGGCCTCGGGAACCTCTATGGTAGAACTTGGGGGGACCGGAGAGGAGTTGCGTGATTGGACCGATGTGCGTGACGTGGTTCGCGCCTTGAGTCTGGTCAAGGAGTTGGCCTCGGACGCTGCGCCTATCGTTAATGCGGGCACCGGCAGCGCGACCAGCGTGCGCGAGGTGGCGTCGATAGTGACCGATGCCTGGCCGACCGTGGCCAATACTATTTTTAGCGGAAAATCACGCGCGGGCGACCCCTTCAGTCTGGTGGCCGATGGCTCGCGCTTGCGGGCGCTTGGGTTCGAGTGGGCAGTTCCGGTTGAAACCGGAATCCGTGACTACGTCGAGTGGTACCTTCGGCAAGCGGGGTCGGGGGCGTGATTCGGGTTGCTTTTACGCTTATTGGCGGCAAGAACTGGACGGGGGGTTACAACTACCTGCTGAATCTGGTGCGCGCGCTGTCCGATCACGCTTCGAGCCGCGTGCAGCCGGTATTGTTTTTGGGCACTGACATCGATGAAAAGGATGTGGCGCCCTTTGAGCTTATCGCGGGTGCCGTGGTTATACGCCATGCAGTATTCGATGAAGCGCGCAAAGGGAAGCGCTTGCGGCAGGCATTGTTGACGGGTTGCGATCAAGCAGGTGCGAAAGCGTTTGCTGCGCAGGGTATAGATGTCGTTTTTGAACCTGCGCAGTTTTATGGCTGGCGTTTCCCAGTGCCCGCAGTGGCATGGATTCCGGATTTTCAGCACCGGTACCTGAAGCATTTGTTCGATTTCAAAGCCTACTGGAAACGGGAAATCGGATTTAGAGCTCAAATCCTGAGCGGTCGTCATGTCATGTTGAGCAGTGACGATGCAAGACAGGACTGTGAGCGGTTTTATCCGAGTACCAGCGGGCGTACGCATGTTGTGCGCTTCGCCGTTCCGTCCGCGAGTGCCATCGATGGCGCTACCGCACGCGCGGTAGCGGATAGCTATGGTCTGCCAGAAACCTTTTTCTTCTTGCCCAATCAGTTCTGGAAGCACAAGAATCATGAGTGTGTGATTCAGGCTCTGCAGTTATTGAAAGCGAAGGGGCGCGAGGTCGTGGTTGCCGTTTCGGGGAAACAGGCTGACCCACGCGACCCAGGATATTTTCCAAAGCTTCAGAGAATAATCGAGTCGAGCGGCCTAGAGCGGAACTTCCGGTTGTTGGGACTGATTCCCCATGAGTACATTCCCGCCTTGATACGTTCGTGCGCGGCCTTGATCAATCCGTCGACCTTCGAGGGCTGGAGTACTACCGTCGAAGAAGCGAAGTCGATGGGAACGCCAATGATTCTGTCGTCTCTGCGGGTGCACCGGGAGCAGAGTGAAGACGCCTTGTTTTTTGATGCTGCCTCCCCCGAACAGTTGGCCGGTATCCTGGACAGCTTTTCGCCGCTTAGCGCTGAGCAACGCTTGTCTATGAGCGACTCTGCTACCCAGCGGGCGTCCGACAGTACGAAGAGATTTGCGGAAGAGTTCGTCTCGCTCATGGAGCGGAGAGCGGAAAACCAATGAAAATGACGATGTGTTACCGTTGCCTCAGGGTTTGGCAGGGCTGCCAATGAAAATATCGATCATCACAGTTTGTTATAACTCAGCTGGCACCCTTGCCGATACGCTGGCCTCCGTGCGGGAGCAGTTATATCCGCATATCGAACATATTGTTGTTGATGGGGCTTCCTCGGACGGGTCAGTGGAAATCATCCGCACTAAAGGGCAGCGCGTTGCCACGTTTGTTTCCGAGCCTGATCAAGGCATCTACGACGCAATGAACAAGGGGCTTCAACTCGCGACGGGGGATGTCGTGGGTTTTCTCAATTCCGATGACGTGTTTGCGCACGACGATGTGGTTTCGACAATCGCTCAAACGATGCTGGAGCCATCGATTGACGCTTGTTACGGCGATCTCGTCTATGTGTCTCAAGATGACACGAACAAGGTTGTGCGTTACTGGAAATCTCGTGAGTACCAGCCAGGTCTTTGTGCAAAAGGCTGGATGCCCGCGCATCCAACCTTTTATGCACGGCGAACTGTCTATCAGCGCCATGGGGGCTTTGACCTGAGCCTGAAGCTTCAGGCTGATTTTGAGATGGCACTGCGTCTCTTGGATATTGGCGGGATACGTACGGCGTATCTCCCGGAAGTTCTCGTTCGCATGCGTGCGGGCGGAGCGTCGAACGCCAGTCTCAGGAATGTAGTTCAAGGCAACCTCGAGGCTGCACAGGCTTGTCGAAAGCACGGTCTGCCGGGTGGTTTTCGGTTCATCGCAGGCAAAATCCTGTCGCGTATTCCTCAGTTCCTGCATCGTCCCCCAGTTATATGATTAAGTGTGTCGTAACCGGTGCCAATGGCTTTGTCGGATCTGCCGTGGTGAAGCGTTTGCATGAAATGGATCGCTTTGTCGTCGGCGCTGTTGTTCGCCAAGGAGGGCACAATTTTCCGCTCGACGTAGCGGTTCATTCAGGACTTGAGCTCTCCGGCGCTACCGACTGGATGCCTGCATTGTCAGGTGTCGACTGCGTCATTCATGCAGCGGCTCGCGTGCATGTGATGCACGACATCGCTGCCGATGCTCTGGGGAAGTTTCGCGAGATCAACGTGGAAGGAACGTTGAATCTCGCACGCCAGTCTGCGGTGGCCGGAGTGCGCCGGTTTGTATTCATCAGTTCGATCAAGGTGAATGGCGAAGGAACCGCGCCTGGATGTCCCTATACACCAGACGATGCGCCCGCACCGGCAAACCCTTACGGAATTTCCAAGCGTGAAGCGGAGCAAGCCTTGCGGCAATTGGCGGCGAAGACCTGCATGGAGGTAGTGATTATTCGTCCGCCGCTCGTATACGGCCCAGGGGTGAAAGCCAATTTTTTGGCAATGATGCGGTGGCTAAGGCGTGGCATTCCTCTCCCACTAGGCGCGGTGACCGGAAACAAGCGTAGCTTGGTTGCTTTGGATAATCTTGTTGATCTCATCGTGACTTGCCTCGATCATCCTGGCGCAGCAAACCAGACATTTCTAGTTTCCGATGATGAAGACCTGTCGACTGCAGCATTGTTACGGCGGATGGGTGTAGCCCTTGGGCAGCCGGCGCGCCTGATTCCTGTACCTGTTTCCTTGCTGAAATTGGGTGCATCCATCATCGGCAAGCCAGGCGTGATGCAGCGGCTATGTGGTTCGCTCGAGGTTGATATCGGCAAAACACGGGAGTTGCTTGGTTGGGTGCCGCCGATCACTGTCGACGAAGGCTTACGGCTGACTGCGGCACACTGGGCCACATTGCGGCAAGCATCGAGCGGTTAAAATATACATTTTGCTGATTATTTTTGATGAAGCGCCTGTTTGACCTCCTTCTGGGTTTGTGTGCTGCAGCGTTCTTGGCTTTGCCCATCTTGGTCGTGGCAATTCTGGTTCGTCTGACTTCGAATGGGCCGGCTATATATTGGTCGAACCGCGTGGGCAGGGGGAATGCCATCTTCCGCATGCCAAAATTCCGTAGCATGCGTATAGGAACGCCTGCTGTAGCGACACATTTGCTGAGCGACCCCAAAATCTATTTGACGCCAATCGGCTCTTTTCTACGCAAATCCAGCCTTGATGAGTTGCCGCAGTTGTGGAGTATTTTGGTCGGTAACATGAGCTTTGTCGGGCCGCGGCCGGCGCTGTTTAATCAGGATGATTTGATTACTTTGCGCACTGAATATGGTGTCCATGAATTAGTGCCTGGGTTGACGGGATGGGCTCAGGTCAACGGGCGCGATGAGTTGCCGATACCGGAAAAAGTGAAGCTGGATGTTGAGTATCTTCAGCGGCGTTCGTTGTGGTTTGATCTTCGGATCTTGTGGCTGACCGTCGTCAAAGTTCTTAGGCGCGATGGAGTGTCTCACTGATGTACTGGTTGATCATTACTGGAGCCGGTGGGCATGCTCGCTCCGTTGCTGAGGCGGCGTTGCTGTCTGGGGCATTCGAGTTTGTAGATTTTATCGATGACGCCTTTCAAAAATTGGCCAAAGTATGGGATTTCCCAGTGTTGGGAACTACAGCAGATATTGAAAAAAATCGGGAATTTGCCGAAGCCGGAGTGGTTGCGATAGGCAATAATGAATTGCGGGAAGTGCTGTGTGATCAATTGAGGACCGCTGGGTTTGAGTTGGTAACGGTGTTCCTCCCATGCCATTGTCTCGCCCAACGCTATTGTGAATGCGGAATGCATGAAAATGGCCGGGGCCATCATTGGTACTGAGGCTAGATTGGGTAGCGGGGGTATTGTGAATTGCGGGGCAGTTGTCGATCATCATTGTCTGGTGGAAGATTTTGGACATCTTGGTGTCCATGCAGCAATGGCGGCTAGCTCTGTATTGGGACGCGGTGCATGGATACAGGCAGGTTCTACATTGGGATATGGAGTAAGGATTGATGCCGGGGTGGTTCTGGCGCCAAGAGAGGTGGTACGTCAATGCTGAAAGGTTTTTTATCGTTTCCGCGCAGAGTAAAGCAGGCGATTGCCGTTGTAACTGATTGGGTATTGCTTTCTGCTGCCTTTTGGTCGGCGCTGGCCCTTCGGTTTGAAACTTGGAATCCAGTACTTGCTGGTTATGGTTGGCAGATGCTTGCCGCACCGTTGCTGGCGATTCCTATATTCATTCGGCTTGGCTTATATCGCGCAGTTATCCGGTTTATGGAGGACAAGGTGGTGTTCGTTGTGGCCGGTGGGGTCTCCTTGTCAGTTTTGTTGCTGGCTGCAGGGGTTGCCTTGACACATACCCCAGGGTTGTCACGTGGTGTTCTGGGTATCTATTGGGTGCTGGCGGTTCTTTACGTGGGGGCAACGCGGTTTCTGGCGCGAAGTTATTTTTTGAGTGCGGAGCGTAGCCAGGACTCGCGTACTCGGATTGCAATTTACGGTGCAGGGAGCGCGGGTACGCAGTTGGCCTATGCGTTGCGTGCTGGCCGGGAATATCTGCCGGTGGCCTTTTTTGACGACAACCCGTCCTTGCAAAATAGCGAAGTGGCTGGTTTGCGGGTGTTTTCGTCGGACGATCTGCCGGGTGTGATGGCGAACAAGACGGTCGACGAGTTGCTTCTGGCGATCCCTTCAGCCAGCCGGGTTCGGCGTGCGGAGATTATTGATCGTCTAGAAGGGTTGCACTGCAAGGTCAAACTGGTGCCAGGCATGGCTGACGTGGTGAACGGCAACGTTGCGGTCTACGCCATTCGCGAGGTTGAAATAGAGGATTTGTTGGGGCGGGAGGCTGTGGCGCCAGATTCCCAATTGCTGGGGCGCTGCGTCACCGGGAAAGTGGTACTGGTTTCGGGGGCTGGAGGATCGATTGGCTCCGAGCTTTGCCGGCAGATTCTCCGTCTGCGTCCAGCGCGGCTGGTATTAATGGATCTTTCAGAATTTGCCCTGTATTCGATTGAACAAGAGCTACTTGGCTTGTGCTCGCGGCTAGATGTGAAGGTTGAGCTAATTCCTTTGCTGGGGTCTGTGATGCACCAGCATCGCGTTGAATTGGCGTTTCGGGGTTTTGGCGTGCAGACGGTATATCACGCTGCGGCCTTCAAGCATGTGCCCTTGGTTGAGCACAATCCGATCGAGGGGATTCGCAATAACGCCATTGGTACTCGGCGTATGGCGGAAGCGGCAATTGCGGCTGGTGTGGAAACCTTTGTCCTGATTTCTACGGATAAAGCTGTCCGGCCGACCAATGTCATGGGAGCGAGCAAGCGGCTTGCCGAGTTGGTGTTGCAGGCTCTAGCCTGCAAGGGCGGAAAAACACGTTTCTGCATGGTGCGCTTCGGAAATGTTCTGGGGTCCTCTGGCTCTGTAGTGCCGTTATTTCGCAAGCAGATTGCTGCTGGTGGGCCGATTACGCTGACGCATCCGGAGATCACTCGATATTTCATGACGATTCCTGAGGCTGCTCAATTGGTGATTCAGGCAGGTTCGATGGGGCAGGGCGGCGAGGTCTTTGTTTTGGATATGGGCAAGCCCATAAAAATTATCGATCTTGCCCGTCGGATGGTTCATCTGAGTGGACTGGAAATTCGCGACGAATTACATCCAGACGGTGATATCGCGATTGAGATAGTTGGTCTTCGTCCGGGTGAGAAGCTTTATGAGGAATTGTTGATTGGCGAGAATGTTGAGGGGACTTCGCACCCGTTGATCATGCGTGCGTACGAGCATGAATTGACTTGGAGTGTATTGACCGAACGGTTATTCCAGTTGGATGAAGCCTGTCGAGTGTTTGATTTTGACAAGGTGCTGGGCATATTGCGGCTTATGGTTCAGGAGTACGCGCCGGCTCGGCATGGTGATGACGATTTGTTGTGGCGTGAGATGGCTAAGCCGGCAAGTAAAAACGCAGCCGTACACTGACTTTTAGGGTTTTAGATGATCGAAAATGAATTGAAGCAAGCTGAAGATGAAGTCAGTCTTTTTGACCTTTGGGAAAAATTGAAAGACGGTTGGCGCTATGTTCTACTTTGTGCGGCGATTTGTGGTGTGTTGGCCTGTGTGGCGATTTTTTTGCTGCCGACTAAATATGAGGCGGTTGCGGTCGTGCAGGTAGGGCAGGTAGGGCAGGTAGGGCAGGTAGGGCAGGTAGGGCAGGTAGGGCAGGTAGGGCAGGTAGGGCAGGTAGGGCAGGCCGGTGGACTCCCTGTTGAGTCTGCTCAACAAGCGGTTGAGAGAATAAAGACTCCGGCGTTTCAACGGAGAGTTGTGGAAAGGCTGGCGGCAGGTGATATTCCTTCCGCTGGAACTACTCTGACTGTTCAGGTGATTAAGTCCACTGTTGGTACGGGATATGCCCCTCTTATAGAGCTAAGAACGAGCGCGATGAGTCCGCAGGGGGCGGAAATGTTCATCCGTGGGGTTATCCGGGAATTGGCAGATACTCATGCGAAACTCTCTGAGCCGATGATTCAAAAAATGCAGGAAGCACTATTACTTGCGAAGACAGAGTCTGCGAATACTGAGCGTGAGATTGCGGCTTTAGATGCTTCTGATGTTGTGATCAATAAGTCGAAGCAAATCAATAGGGCTCTGCAGCTAAGTTCCGCTGCAATGGAGAAGAATGCCAATCGCGTCATTCAACAGCATGCTGTTCTACTGCTTGAAACAGCCCTTGGGTCTCCAGCGACTCAGCCTGCGGGTGCAATTGAGGATGTTTTTGTTTCGAATGCGCCTGTATCACAAAAAAGAAGCTTGATTGTTGTTTTGGGGGTTCTCGGCGGTATGTTTCTTGGCATTTTCTTCGTGTTTGTTGTCGATGCGTATCGCAATGCACGCGAACGGGGACTGACAAGTAGGGAGCTAGTGGCCTAGGATAATTTAAGGCACTCGGATTATTGAGCTTCGGTCTTGGCGGGAGGGGAGGTAAACTGCTGTAGTTTGCTTTCTCAGGTTTGATCATGCAATTCTTAGATTTACCCCAGCTCGTCTTCGCCTCGGGTGGAGTTCGCCTTCCCGGCTCGAAAAGCATCTCCAACCGCGTGCTTTTGCTGGCAGCGCTGGCTGATGGTGAAACCGAGGTCCGCGATTTGCTGGCGTCCGATGATACTGAGCGGATGCTCGATGCGCTCAAGGTGCTAGGGGTGGGCATTACCCATCTCGGTGGGGAAAACTGGCAGATCAAGGGTTGTGGCGGCACATTTCCGACCCGAATGGCTGAACTCTTTCTCGGTAATGCCGGAACTGCATTTCGCCCATTGACGGCTACTCTGGCGTTGTCTGGCGGAGATTACGTCTTGAAGGGCGTGGCACGCATGCACGAGCGGCCGATCCGTGATCTGGTCGATGGTTTGCGCCTGCTCGGGGCTGATGTTACCTATCTGGAGAATGAAGGCTATCCGCCTTTGCACCTAAAGCCGGCAAGTATTGTTCCCGGCGATTCAGTTAAGGTTCGTGGCGATGTCTCCAGCCAGTTCTTGACCGGCTTGCTGATGGCTTTGCCGCTGACTGGGCAAACAGTTGTGGTTGAAGTTGTCGGTGAGCTGATTTCCAAGCCTTACATTGAGATCACTTTGGCGACCATGGCGCGGTTTGGGGTGCAGGTTCAGCGTGATGGCTGGCAGCGTTTTACGGTAGCGGCACGCAGTCGCTATGTTTCGCCGGGAACAATTTATGTTGAGGGTGATGCTTCGTCGGCATCGTACTTTCTGGCCTTGGGAGCCATTGGCGGCGGGCCGGTGCGTGTCGAAGGCGTTGGGCGGGATTCGATTCAGGGCGACGTACGTTTTGCCGAAGCGCTCGCTAAAATGGGCGCCGAAATCGAAATGGGACCGAACTGGATGTCGGCGCGGGCGCCGCAAAGCGGTTTGGTTGCGGTCGATCTGGATTGCAACCATATTCCCGATGCGGCAATGACGCTGGCAACGACGGCCTTGTTTGCCAAGGGAACGACTACGCTGCGCAATATCGCCAGTTGGCGAGTAAAGGAAACCGATCGGATCGCTGCGATGGCCATCGAGCTGCGCAAGTTGGGCGCGGTGGTTGAGGAGGGTGAGGATTTCATCCGCGTTACGCCAGCATTACTTAAGCCGGCAGCCATCGATACCTACGATGATCATCGCATGGCAATGTGTTTCTCCTTGGCGGCTTTCGGTACGCCATTGCGCATTAACGATCCGACGTGCGTGGCCAAGACATTTCCTGATTACTTCGACCGCTTTGCTGCGGTGACCAAGTCTGCTCCCATTATCGCTATCGACGGCCCATCAGCCTCTGGCAAGGGCACGGTAGCCGCGCGAGTGGCGGCAGAACTTGGCTACGCCTATTTGGATTCTGGCGCGCTTTACCGGTTGACCGCGCTGGCCGCTAGAAAGGCAGTTGTCGATTGGGCCGACGAGGCTGGTGTCGCAGCGATCGCCGCTGGTCTCGATGTCGAGTTTTCCGAGAGCGATATCCGCCTGAACGGCGCTGTTGTTGGCGATGCCATCCGAACTGAAGAAATGTCCGCTGGTGCTTCAATCGTTGCTGCTTTGCCGGCGGTGCGCGAGGCGCTGTTATTCCGCCAGCGGGCCTTTGGCAGGTTGCCTGGTCTGGTTGGCGATGGACGTGACATGGGATCAGTGGTTTTCCCCCGGGCCGCGCTCAAGGTCTTTCTCACCGCGAGTCCTGAGGCGCGCGCCGAGCGTCGTTATAAGCAGTTGATCGAAAAAGGATTGTCTGCTAATCTTCCCGACCTTCTGCTGGACCTGAAGCAACGTGACGAACGCGATTCGCAGCGTAGCGTAGCGCCACTCCGGCAAGAGGCTGATGCCAAGTTGCTCGACACCACGCATCTCACCATCGAACAGGCGGTGAATCAGGTGCTGGCATGGAGCAGGGAAGCATTGCAGTAAGGTGTTGCCGGCCGGGTGGCCGGTAATTTGTTTCAAACCCTAACCCGCTGTGGATTTCACGATTCGCGGCATGAAAGTTCTCTCCGTAATGGAATCTTTTGCTCAACTATTTGAAGAATCCCTGGCTCGCCAGGAAATGCGTCAAGGCGAAGTCATCACTGCAGAAGTGGTGCTCATCGATCACAACTTCGTTGTGGTCAATGCCGGCCTGAAATCGGAATCCTATGTTCCGCTCGAAGAATTCCTGAATGATCAGGGCGAACTCGAAGTGGCAGTGGGCGATTTCGTCCAGGTTGCCATCGAGATGCTGGAAGACGGCTATGGCGCCACGCGCCTGTCCCGCGATCGCGCCAAGCGCATCGCTGCCTGGAACTTCCTGGAAGAGGCCCTGAACAACAACTCCCTGGTTACTGGCACCATCACCGGCAAGGTCAAGGGCGGTTTGACCGTCATGTCCAACGGTGTTCGCGCCTTCCTGCCTGGCTCCCTCGTCGACATGCGTCCGGTCAAGGACACCACGCCGTACGAAGGCAAGACCATGGAGTTCAAGGTCATCAAGTTGGATCGCAAGCGCAATAACGTCGTGATGTCACGCCGCGCTGTGCTCGAAGCCACTGCTGACAAAGATCGCGAAAAGCTCCTTGAGAACCTCAAGGAAGGCACGACCGTCAAGGGTATCGTCAAGAACATCACCGATTACGGTGCATTCGTTGACCTCGGTGGTATCGATGGCCTGCTGCACATCACCGACCTGGCCTGGCGCCGTGTCCGTCACCCGAGCGAAGTGCTCAACGTTGGTGACGAAGTTACCGCCAAGATCCTCAAGTTCGACGCTGAGAAGAACCGCGTCTCACTGGGCATGAAGCAACTGGGCGACGATCCGTGGGTCGGTATTGCCCGCCGCTACCCGGCTGGTACCCGTCTGTTCGGCAAGGTCACCAACCTGACCGACTACGGTTCATTCGTTGAAATCGAACAAGGCATCGAAGGTCTGGTTCACGTTTCCGAAATGGACTGGACCAACAAGAACGTTCATCCGTCCAAGGTTGTCCAGCTCGGCGACGAAGTCGAAGTCATGATCCTCGAAATCGACGAAGAGCGTCGTCGCATCTCCCTCGGCATGAAGCAGTGTCAAGCCAATCCGTGGGACGACTTCGCGATGAACCACAAGAAGGGTGACAAGGTTAAGGGCGCCATCAAGTCGATCACCGACTTTGGTATCTTCATCGGTCTGCCGGGTGGCATCGATGGTCTGGTTCACCTGTCCGACCTGTCTTGGTCTGCGACTGGCGAAGAAGCCATCCGCAACTTCAAGAAGGGTGACGAAGTTGAGGCGCTGGTTCTCGGCATTGACGTCGAGAAGGAGCGTATCTCCCTCGGCATCAAGCAGATGGAAGGTGATCCGTACACCAACTTCATCGCTACCCACGAGAAGAACAGCATCGTGAACTGCACCGTCAAGACGGTCGACGCTCGCGGCGCCGTGCTGACGCTGGATGGTGAGAACGAAGGTTACCTGCGTGCTTCCGAGTTCTCGCGTGATCGCATCGACGACCTGTCGCAACACCTCAAGGTGGGCGACACGGTTGAAGCCATGATCATCAACGTAGATCGCAAGACCCGTGGTATCAACCTTTCCATCAAGGCCAAGGACAATGCCGAGCAGCACGAAGCCATGCAGAAGCTGTCTGCTGAATCTTCCGCTGCTGCTTCCGGTACGACCAACCTGGGTGCCCTTCTGAAGGCCAAGCTCAACCAGCAAGGCTGATAAGGCAAAAGCATGACCAAATCCGAGCTCATCGCCCGGCTGGCGGAGCGTTTTCCTCAGCTTGTGGCGAAAGATGCAGATTTTGCGGTCAAGATGATTCTTGATGCGATGTCCGAAGCACTAGTGCGAGGGGATCGCATTGAGATCCGCGGATTCGGCAGCTTTGCGCTCAACTACCGGCCACCGCGTACTGGCCGCAACCCCAAGTCCGGGGAAAAGGTTGGCGTGCCGGCCAAGTGGGTTCCCCACTTCAAGGCCGGAAAAGAATTGCGCGAAAGGGTTGATCTGGCAATCTGACGCCGTGATTGGCCCAATGTGGTAGATTCAGGGCAGTGAATTATTTCACTGCCCTTTTTATTGAATGTCATGACAGCTTTGACCTGGGCCTTTCGGCTAACCATATTCGCTTTGCTGGTAGTTTTTTCTACCCAAAATACCGATCCGGTAAATCTTCGCCTCTTTCCTGGTGCGATCTGGCAGGTATCGCTTGTGACGGCCCTGTTAATGTTCTTTGTCGGGGGGGTGGTGCTTGGAGCGCTTTCCCTGCTGGGCGTTATATTTCGCCAGCGCCATGAGATTTCGCGCTTGAAGCGCGTGGAGAGCCTCCTTCCTGTTTCAGGCAAGCAAGTTGTTCCTCACATCGAATGAGCGAGCTATTCGAGTACTGGCAATTACTGCTGATACCAGTCTTTTTTGCGCTTGGCTGGATTGCTGCTCGCATCGACATGCAACAGGTCGTGCATGAGTCTCGTGCCTTGCCTCGCTCCTATTTTCAAGGCTTGAACTTTCTCCTCAACGAACAGCCCGATAAGGCGATTGACTCATTTCTCGAAGTTGCCAAGGTTGATTCACAGACGGTTGAGCTGCATTTTGCGCTTGGTAATTTGTTCCGGCGGCGTGGTGAGACGGAGCGTGCCATCCGAATGCACCAGAATCTGATTGACTTGCCGGACCTTGAGGAACAAGTTCGATTGCAGGCTTTGTCGGAACTCGGGCAGGATTACCTTAAGGCTGGTTTGCTCGACCGGGCTGAAGAAATTTTCAACAAACTCTTGGGAACGGCTTTTGAGGAAGAGGCCAAGCGTAATCTGCTGGAGATCTATCAGGTTGAGAAGGCATGGCTGAAGGCTATCGAGATCGCTCGTGAATTGCCCGATGTTGCGTCTCGTCGCGAGATTGCGGAGTATTACTGTGAATTGGCAGCCAATGAAATCATGCGTTCTCGTCCAGAGTCGGCGCGTAAATACTTGGATATTGCCACGAAGGAAAACCGCAAGTGCGTTCGTGCCAGCCTTTTGCAGGGAGATTTGTTGTTGCAGGAGGGCGCCGTCACCGAAGCTATCGAAGCTTGGCAGCACATAGAGCAGCAGGATCCAGCCTATCTCGCACTGGTGGCACAACGACTGCTTGAGGCCTATCGCAAGATTGAGCGACCAGCACAAGGTATTGCTTTGTTGAGCGGATATCTTGAGCGATATCCATCCCTTGATCTGCTGGAAGTCGTCTATCAACTGGTGTTGGAAAGCGAAGGTGTTGAATCGGCTTATCGCCTCGTTCGTGCGGAATTGCAGCGAAATCCGACCCTGCTTGGCCTTGAAAAATTGTTGAGCGCACGCTTGCCGTTGGTGGCACAAGAGGTCAGGCCCGATATTGAGTTGGCGAAAACCATCATTCAAGGCTATACCAAGCGTCTGTCACGGTATCGATGTAATAATTGCGGCTTTAAGGCGCGCCAGTTTTACTGGCGCTGTCCCGCCTGTGGGGGCTGGGAAACCTATCCGCCACGCCGCAGTGAAGAATTCGATCAATCCTTGTAGGAAACTTCATGAAAATTACCGTTGTCGGTACTGGCTACGTCGGTTTGGTGAGTGGAACATGTCTGGCAGAAGTGGGGAATGACGTTCTCTGTCTGGACGTTGATCCGGAGAAAATTCGGATTCTGGAAGAAGGTGGGATACCAATCTTCGAGCCCGGATTGCAAGAGATGGTGCGCCGCAATGTCGCTGCTGGTCGCCTGCATTTCACCACGAACGTCGAGAAGGCCGTACAGCATGGCACGGTTCAGTTCATTGCCGTCGGTACGCCGCCGGATGAAGATGGCTCGGCCGACCTGCAATATGTGCTGGGGGCCGCACGAAATATCGGCCGACTGATGACCGACTACAAGGTGGTGGTCGACAAAAGTACCGTGCCAGTTGGTACCGGTGCCAAAGTAACTGCAGCCATTGCCGATGAACTCGCGAAACGGGGCGTTAACACGCCTTATAGCGTGGTGTCCAATCCGGAGTTTCTCAAGGAGGGTGCTGCCGTCGAGGACTTCATGCGCCCGGACCGCATTGTGGTCGGTGCGGATGATGAGCGGGCGATTCACCTGATGCGTGCACTCTACGCACCTTTCCAGCGTAACCATGAACGGCTGATCATCACCGACATCAAGAGTGCCGAACTGACCAAATATGCCGCCAATGCCATGCTGGCAACGCGGATCAGTTTTATGAACGAGCTGGCCAATCTGGCTGAGGTGCTCGGTGCAGACATTGAAATGGTCCGTCAGGGCATCGGCTCCGATCCCCGCATCGGCTATCACTTCCTGTACCCGGGGTGTGGCTATGGTGGGTCATGCTTCCCCAAGGACGTCAAGGCGCTCATTGCAACCGCCAAAGACGATGCTGACATGACGCTCAAGGTTCTGACCGCTGTCGAAGAAGCCAACGATGCGCAAAAGCATGTGCTGACACGCAAACTCAAGACGCGTTTTGGTGATCTCAACGGCAAGCACTTTGCCCTTTGGGGGCTGGCTTTCAAGCCCAATACGGATGACATGCGCGAAGCAGCCAGTCGGGAACTAATAGCTGACCTGTTTGATGCCGGGGCTACGGTAAGCGCCTACGACCCCGTCGCCATGCACGAGGCGCAGCGTGTTTTCGGCGATGAACCGCGCCTGCGGTACGCTGAGAACCCGATGGGCGCCCTCGATCAAGCCGATGCACTGGTCATCGTGACCGAGTGGAAGGAGTTCCGCAGCCCGGATTTCGAGGCCATCAAGGCCACGCTGAAAAATCCGGTGATTTTCGATGGCCGCAATCTTTACGATCCCAAGTTTGTTCGTGGTGCCGGGATTGAATACTTCGCTATTGGGCGCTAAATGATGAGTACCGGCATGCTCGAGAAGATTTCGGAGGTTCGCCTCCTGGTGGTCGGTGACGTGATGCTCGATCGCTACTGGTTTGGCGAAGTGAGCCGAATTTCGCCGGAAGCGCCAGTGCCGGTGGTCAAGGTTCAGCGCATGGAAGAGCGCCTTGGTGGCGCTGCCAACGTCGCTCGCAATGCCTCATCACTGGGGGCTGTGTCGGCGTTGCTATCGGTGGTCGGCGACGATGAAGCGGGGCGTACCCTGGGTCGCTTGCTGGAAGAAGGGCAAATTGATGCCAATTTGCACGTTGACCGTGAGATTGATACCACAGTCAAACTTCGCGTCATCGGTCGCCAGCAGCAGCTGCTGCGGATCGATTTCGAGACTACGCCATCGCACGAAATCCTTCAGGCCAAGCTAGCAGATTTCGAGAGCCGTGTTTCCCAGTCCGATGTCATCGTTCTCTCTGACTATGGCAAAGGCGGGCTGACGCACATTGCCGAGATGATTCGGATTGCCCGCGCCCAGGACAAGCCGGTTCTGGTCGATCCCAAGGGTGACGAGTGGGGGAAGTATGCCGGTGCGACGGTGATCACACCGAACCGCTCCGAATTGAAGGAAGTGGTCGGTCGCTGGTCATCGGATGAAGAGCTTGCCGCCAAGGCGCGCAAACTGCGCGGCGAGCTTGGACTTGAAGCTTTGCTGGTGACCCGCAGCGAAGAGGGGATGACCCTGTTTGCTGATGAAATTCATCACCAGGCAGCGCAGGCGCGCGAGGTTTTTGATGTTTCGGGGGCTGGAGATACCGTCATTGCGACCTTGGCGGTGATGATCGCTGCCGGCGCTGATTGGGCGGAAGCCATTCGGGTAGCCAATATTGCTGCCGGCATTGTCGTCGGTAAACTCGGTACCGCTGTCGTCAGCCGCGAAGAGCTCGCTGCCGCACTGTAAGGAAAAGCTATGTATACCATCGTTACCGGTGCCGCCGGTTTTATCGGTTCCAACATCGTCAAGGCGTTGAATGAGCGCGGTGTGACCAAAATCATCGCCGTCGACAACCTGACCAAGGCTGACAAGTTCAGGAACCTGATCGATTGCGATATTGTCGATTACATCGACAAGAATGATTTTATCGATCGCATCCAGACAGGGCATTTTGATGGTGAGATAGACGCCATTTTTCATGAGGGAGCCTGTTCAGACACGATGGAAACCGACGGGCGATACATGATGGAGAACAATTTCCGTTACTCCAGTATTTTGCTCGACTGGTGTCTGGATCAGGACGTTCAGTTTCTCTACGCTTCCAGTGCCGCGACCTACGGCGCCAGCAATGTCTTCAAGGAAGAGCGCCAGTACGAAGGCCCGCTCAACGTTTACGGCTATTCCAAATTTCTGTTTGATCAGATCGTTCGCCAGCGATTGGCGCAGAATCCGTCGTCACAGATTGTTGGCTTCCGCTATTTCAACGTCTATGGCCCGCGCGAAACACATAAAGGACGTATGGCTTCGGTGGCCTTCCACAACTTCAACCAGTTCCGTGCGGACGGCAAGGTCAAGTTGTTCGAGGGGTCGCATGGCTACGAGAATGGGGGGCAGCAGCGCGACTTTGTATTTGTCGGTGATGTTGCCAAGGTCAATCTGTTCTTCCTCGACCATCCCGAAAAATCAGGGATTTTCAATCTTGGTTCTGGCCGGGCGCAAAGTTTTAACGATGTTGCGGTTGCTGCGGTCAACGGCTGCAGGGCGGCCAAAAGCGAAGTTTCGCTATCGCTCGAGCAATTACGGGCACAAGGTTTGCTGGAATATGTCACCTTCCCCGAGGCGCTGAAGGGCAAGTACCAGGCATTTACGCAAGCTGATCTGAGCAAACTGCGTGCTGCCGGTTACGATGCACCGATGGCCACGGTTGAGGAGGGCGTTTCCCAATATATCGAGTGGCTTCATCGCAATGTATAAAACCCTGCAGGATTTTGTCGGAAATACGCCGCTGGTTCGCTTGGTAAGGATTCCGGGTGCTGACAATGACCGGCGTGGCAACGTTATTCTTGCCAAGCTGGAAGGCAACAATCCGGCCGGCTCGGTAAAAGACAGGCCGGCCTTGTCGATGATTGTGCACGCTGAGCTAAGAGGTGATATCAAGCCGGGTGACACGCTGATTGAGGCAACCTCCGGAAATACAGGCATTGCGTTGGCCATGGCGGCAGCGATCAAGGGTTATCGAATGATTCTTGTCATGCCTGAAAATCAGAGCATCGAACGCCGCCAGAGCATGCGTGCATATGGCGCCGAACTGGTGTTGACGCCCAGGGATGGCGGCATGGAATTGTGCCGGGATGTGGCCGAAAAGATGCGCAATGAAGGCAAGGGCATCATCCTTGACCAGTTCGGCAATCCGGATAATCCGCTGGCGCACTTCGATGGTACCGGCCCGGAAATCTGGCGCGATACTGACGGGAAAATCACGCATTTCGTATCCAGCATGGGTACGACGGGCACTATCATGGGTACATCGGCCTTCCTGAAAACGCAAAATCCGATGATCCAGATTATCGGTTGCCAACCAGAAGATGGAAGCCAGATTCCCGGCATCCGCAAATGGCCGGAAGCCTATCTCCCCAAGATATTCGATAAAAATCGGGTTGACCGTGTCGAGAACGTCAGTCAGGCCGAGGCCGAAGCAATGACGCGTCGCCTGGCGATGGAAGAGGGGATTTTTGCCGGTATTTCTTCAGGTGGCGCGCTGGCTGTCGCCTTGCGTCTGTCGCAAACATTAGAGAACGCGGTGATTGTCAGCATCATATGTGATCGGGGTGATCGCTACCTGTCGACCGGTGTTTTCCCGGCATGAAACCGGTTCTGGTTTTTGATATCGAGACCATACCCGATGTTGCCGGATTGCGCCGCCTGAACGATCTTCCGAATGGGCTTTCCGATGATGAAGTGGCAGAACTCGCCTTCCAGCAACGGCGAGCCAAGACTGGAAACGATTTCCTGCAGTTGCACTTGCAGCGCGTAGTCACGATCTCCTGTGTACTGCGCACTGGCGAAGGTTTAAAGGTTTGGTCGCTATCGGAGCCGGATCATGGCGAAGGCGAAATCATCCAGCGCTTTTTCGACGGTATCGAAAAGTTTACGCCGCAAATCGTGTCTTGGAATGGTAGCGGCTTTGATCTTCCAGTGCTGCACTACCGTGGCATGCTCCATGGCGTCAGTGCGCCACGCTATTGGGATCTCGGTGATGGGGACTATGCGGATTCGCGTGATTTCAAGTGGAACAATTACATCAGCCGCTACCACATGCGCCATCTTGACCTGATGGACTTGCTGGCCCTCTATAACGCGCGTGCCAATGCGCCGCTCGATGATCTGGCCAAGCTATACGGGTTTCCCGGCAAAGTCGGCATGGATGGTGGCAAGGTGTGGGAAGCCTGGCAGGCAGGCAAATGCGCGGAGATCCGTGACTATTGCGAAACCGATGTAATCAATACCTATCTGGTCTACAACCGCTTCCGTCGTTTACGCGGGGAGCTGACTGGTGTCGAGGAAAATGCCGAAATCGAATTCGTCAAAGGCCAACTTGGGAAGATCGGTGCCCCACATTGGCAGGAGTTTCTCGCTGCCTGGCGATAAATTAGCGCAAACGCGACGTTATAATTACAAGTTCCAAAACCTAACTGCAGAGAGATAACGATGGCTCTTAACAACGTTCCTTCCGGCAAGTCCCTTCCCGACGATTTCAATGTCATCATCGAAATTACCGCGCATTCCGACCCCGTCAAGTACGAAGTCGACAAGGATAGCGGCGCGATTTTCGTCGATCGTTTCATGTCGACTTCCATGCACTATCCCTGCAACTACGGCTACATTCCGCACACCATTGCCGGTGATGGTGATCCGGTCGACGTGCTGGTGATCAGCCCCTTCCCGCTGCCGCCGGGGGTTGTTGTCCGTTGCCGCCCGCTCGGTCAGTTGTCGATGACCGACGAAGGTGGTGAAGATGCCAAGCTGCTCGCCGTGCCAGTCGACAAGCTGACCCCGCTGTACAAGGACGTCAAGACCTTCGAAGATACGCCGGAACTGCTGCGCAAGCAGATTTCCCACTTCTTCGAACACTACAAGGATCTCGAGCCGGGCAAATGGGTCAAGGTCAATGGCTGGGAAGGCATTGATGCCGCCAAGAACGAAATCATGACGGGTGTCCAGCGTTTCAACGACGCGAAAGACAAGCCGAACTACTAAGCTGTGATGTTGCGTATCGCCGTTGCCCAGTTTAACGCCACCGTCGGTGACCTGACGGGCAACGTCGAACGCATTCTGAAGTGCGCCGCCGACGCGAAAGCGCGCGGCGCGCAGGTGCTGCTGACACCCGAGCTGGCCCTGTGTGGATATCCGCCCGAAGACCTGTTGTTGCGTCCTGATTTCTATCGGGCCTGCAAACTGGCGCTGGATGATCTGGCGGCACGTGTCGAAGGGATAGCGGTCGTCGTCGGGCATCCTGATGAACACGATGGCCGTTGTTACAACGCCGCAACCATTATTGAAAACGGGCAGAAAAAAGCGGTTTACCGCAAGATTCGTCTGCCGAATTACGAGGTGTTTGACGAGAAGCGGTATTTTGAGTCGGGCACCGAAGCATGTGTCGTCACCTTGGGTGGCGTCCGCTGCGGCATCAATATCTGCGCCGATGTTTGGGAAGAAGGTGCCGCCGAGATGGCGTACAAAGCCGGCGCAGAATTATTGCTCGTCCTCAACGCATCACCCTGCCATCTGGAAAAACACCAGCAACGCATGCAGGTCCTGGGCGACAGAATCGATGCGACCGGCATTCCGGCAATTTATTGCAATCTGGTCGGCGGCCAGGATGAACTGGTATTTGATGGTGCCTCGTTTGCACTTGATGCCCAGAAAGAATGCCGGATGCGTTTGCCGTCGTTTGAAGAAGCATTGGGTATTGTCGATTTCGAGGCGGGCAGTTTGCGCTCCGACCACATGGCAGAGGAGCTTTCGCTCGAAGCAGAGGCCTATCAGGCGCTGGTTCTGGGAGTTCGCGACTACCTGGGCAAGACAGGGTTCAAGGGCGCGATTATCGGCCTGTCCGGGGGCGTAGACTCCGCACTGACGCTGTGTGTCGCAGTCGATGCGCTGGGGGCGGACAAGGTAAGGGCGGTGATGATGCCGTCCCCGTACACCGCGCAAATGAGTCTGGATGATTCCCGCGAAATGATTCGCGTGCTCGGTGTTCGTTATGATGAAATTCCCATAGCGCCGGCGATGGACGTGTACGCCACGATGCTTGATCCCTTGTTCGCTGGCATGCCAGCCGATACGACTGAAGAGAATATTCAGGCGCGAATCCGTGGGAACATTCTGATGGCCTTGTCCAACAAGACGGGCGCACTGGTGCTGACGACCGGTAACAAATCCGAAATGGCCGTTGGCTATTGCACGCTGTATGGCGACATGGCGGGTGGTTTCGCGGTAATCAAGGATGTTTACAAAACGTTGGTCTATCGCCTCTCGCGTTATCGAAATACGCTATGCGGCAATGGCCCGCTGGTCATTCCGGAAAATATTATCGTGCGTCCCCCGTCGGCTGAGCTGAAGCCGGACCAGACCGATCAGGATTCGTTGCCGCCTTATGAAGTGCTCGATGCCATTGTTCGGGCTTACATGGAAGAAGACCGTAGTCCGCGCGAAATCATCGCAGCCGGCTTGCCGGAAGATGCCGTTCGACGCGTTGTACGGCTATTGAGAATTGCTGAATACAAGCGCCGTCAGGCACCGATCGGGATCCGTATCACGCCGCGTGGTTTTGGCAAGGATTGGCGGTATCCTATTACAAATCGATATCGAGACGAATTTTAAGAACCTGAAGAGAAGAGGAGCCAGCTTATGAAGAAAATTGAAGCCATTATCAAACCGTTCAAGCTCGACGAAGTCCGTGAAGCCTTGTCGGAAATCGGCATTGCCGGTCTGACCGTGACCGAAGTCAAAGGCTTCGGGCGTCAGAAGGGGCATACCGAGCTGTACCGTGGCGCCGAATACGTCGTCGATTTCCTGCCCAAGATCAAGATCGAGGTCGTCGTCCAACTCGACCAAGTCGATGCAGCCATTGAAGCGATCATCAAGGCAGCCCGTACTGGCAAGATCGGCGACGGAAAAATCTTTGTGATGGCGGTCGAGCAGGTGGTCCGCATCCGTACCGGTGAGACCAACGAAGCAGCCATTTGATCGCTTGGGCCGGATAGGCGTTTTTCCGTATTGCTGCGGTCAACCGGGAAAAACAGCCAAAAATGAAAAGGGTAGCCCGGGCTACCCTTTGTTATTTCTGATTGCGCAACAGGACAATCAGTGCGCCTTCACCGCCATCCGGCGGCTTTGCCTGGCAGTAGGCCAACACCTCCTGGCGCTGTGCCAACCAGCCGCGTACCAGTTGGCGCAAGATCGATGTCTTTTGCGGTGAGCGTAGCCCCTTGCCATGTACTACGCGTATACAGCGCTTGCCGTGGTGCAGGCATTCGGCCAGGAAGGCGGCAAGCCGGTGTCGGGCTTGGTCGCGGTTCAATCCGTGCAGGTCAATTTCACCTTGAATGACCCAGCGCCCGCGGCGCAGATCACGCAAAATGTTTTGCGCCAGCCCTTGATGCAAATACTGCGGCTCATCCCCGCCTTCCAAGCGGTCTTGCAATTCGATGCGGCCATGCAGGCTTTCATGCAGTGCCGCGCGTTCGTCAGCGATGTGCTGAAGTGGGCGAGCAGGGGGCGGGATCCTGCCATGTTGTACCTGATTAGGCGGCGAAAGGCGTTCAACGCCAGCCATCGCAGCGTGAAAAGCGAGCTGCTCGGGGTTAGTTAACCGCGTGGGCGCATCATTGCCATTGCTCCAGTGGGCCGGCAGGGGATCAGCGCGAGGCCTTTTCTTGGTAACAGCCGCCGGTTTGCTGGCGGAAGCCGGAGGGATGGGTGCCGGTTTTGTTCTGTTGAGCTGAACACGGTTAGTCGGCGGCAGTGGCGTGGTGTCTGCCACTGCCGCGCGGAAGGCAGCGAGGTCTTCCGGGTCGATCAAATTCAGGCGAGTTGATCGAGGAAGCGCTCGGCGTCCAGTGCCGCCATGCAACCGGTGCCAGCCGAAGTGCAAGCCTGTTTGTAGATCTGGTCCTGCACGTCGCCAGCGGCGAATACGCCCGCAATGCTGGTTTGCGTCGCATTGCCGCTGCGGCCGGCCTCGGTGATGAGATAGCCGTTGTCCATCTCCAGCTGGCCGGCAAAGATGTCGGTATTCGGCTTGTGACCGATGGCAATGAACACACCGTGAACCGCGAGATCCTGTGTTGCGCTGGTCAGCTTGTTCTTGACACGCAGGCCGGTCACGCCCGAGTCGTCACCCAACACTTCATCCAGTGTTGTGTTGTAAAGGATAGTGATCTTGCCGGCGCGCTCCTTTTCGAACAGCTTGTCCTGCATGATTTTCTCGGCCTTGAATTTGTCGCGGCGGTGAATCAGTGTTACGTGGCTGGCAATATTGGCAAGGTACAGTGCTTCCTCAACCGCGGTGTTGCCGCCACCTACCACGGCGACAGGCTTGTTGCGGTAGAAGAAACCGTCACAGGTGGCGCAGGCGGAAACGCCTTTGCCCATGAAGGCCTCTTCGGACGGCATGCCCAGATACTGGGCCGAGGCGCCAGTGGCGATGATCAGCGCGTCGCAGGTGTAAGTGCCGGTGTCGCCGATCAGGGTGAAGGGCCGTTCGGTCAGCTTGGCGGTATGAATGTGATCGAAAATGATTTCAGTGTCGAAGCGACGGGCATGGGCCTCGAAGCGGGCCATCAGTTCCGGGCCTTGCACGCCGTCGGCATCGGCGGGCCAATTGTCGACATCGGTGGTGGTCATCAGTTGGCCGCCCTGGGCCATACCGGTAATCATCACCGGCTTGAGATTGGCGCGTGCAGCATAAACCGCAGCGGTGTAACCTGCAGGGCCGGAGCCGAGGATAATGAGGGGCGTATGGCGGACATTCTGGGACATGGTCATCCTCTTGGGTGGTCGATTTGAAAATTATAGCGTTCTCTGAGCCCGCAATTTTCTCGAAGTTCCTATGAAATTTGGGAAACCGGTTTATAATATTTTCGTAACTATATGAACGGAAACTGATTTATGTCAGCTGCCCCTTGCGGATTAAGCCTTGTTGTCTTGCGCAATGTGCCTCTATTTTCCGGGCTGGATGAGCATGAGCTGGAAAAGCTCTCCAGAGTTGCCGGGCGCAAGCGTGTTGAACGTGGTGCATTTGTCGTGCGTGCCGGAGACAGTACAGATTCGCTGTATGTGCTGATCAGCGGGCGGGCGAAAGTTACCAACACCGATGAAGAGGGTCGGGAGATCATTCTGGCCTGGCTGGGCCCGAGTGAATTCTTTGGCGAAATGGGCATGATTGATGGCAGTCCGCGCTCGGCCAATGTGGTCGCAGCGGAACCCTGCGAGCTGCTCTTTCTCGACAAGGAGTCGCTGCAGCGATGCCTGCAGGACAATTTTGAGGTTGTCCAGAAACTGATGAAAATCCTTGTCTTGCGTCTGCGCGAAGCCGACCGCAAGATCGAGAGTCTGGCCTTGCTGGATGTTTATGGCCGCGTCGCCCGCCTCCTGCTGGATATGTCGGAGATCGTGGACGGAAATCGTATTGTGAAGAAAAAGATATCAAAGCAGGATATGGCGAAAATGATTGGTGCATCGCGTGAAATGGTCAGCAAGGTCATGCGCGATCTGGAACTGAGCGGTTACATTCGCTATGAGAATGACCTTCTGGTAATCCCCGGGGTCGCCTGACGGTGGGGGCTCGGATGGTCAATCGGGCGGCTACGCCTAGCCCGTTGCCGGAAAAAATCGGCGCCTTGTTGCAGGAATCACGCTGGCTGGGGGTTGGGGCTGTCGCCTTGTTTCTGATCATGGCTTTGTGGGGTTTCCGCAAGGACGATCCGGGCTGGTCGCATGCTGTCGGCGCTGGCTCGCCACAAAACCCGGCCGGCCGTGCCGGTGCCTGGATCGCCGACCTGATGCTCTACCTTTTCGGTCTTTCAGCCTGGTGGTGGATCGTGCTGCTTGGCATGTTCGTCTGGTGGGGTATCCGCAAATTCAATTCGCCGGAAGAGCATCGGCAGCATCCGCTGTTCATTGCCCTGGCAGGATTTTCATTGCTGCTGGTGGCCAGTTCGGCCCTCGAAGCCCTGCGTTTTTATTCGATCAAGGCGACGTTGCCGCTGGCACCCGGGGGATTGCTCGGGATCGAAGCGGGTCGCGTCCTGGCGACTCAATTTGGCTATACGGGATCGACCCTGCTGTTGCTGGCGGTCATGGCCGCCGGGTGGAGCGTTTTCTCCGGGATGTCGTGGCTGTGGGCCTTCGAGCAGCTGGGTGTCCTGCTGGAACGCGGGCTAAGCTTCTTCTACGGTCGCGTTGACGCATGGCGTGACCGGCAGATTGGCAAGGAGGTGGCCCAACAGCGCGAGGTGGTGGTCGAGGAAGAAAAGCGTCGCGTTGAATTGCATGAGCCGATTTTTATCGAAACGCCACCGCCTGAAGTGCCTGTTTCGAAGAAGGCCGAAGCACGCATTGAGCGTGAGAAGCAGGTCGCCTTGTTCCCCGAGGCCATTGTTGGCGGCCAATTGCCGCCGCTGCACCTGCTCGACCCGGCGCCACCGGTCACGGAAACGGTCAGTGCCGAAACGCTGGAATACACATCGCGGCTGATTGAGCGCAAGCTGGCCGACTTTGGGGTGCAGGTCAAGGTACTCGCTGCCATGCCCGGCCCGGTCATTACCCGCTATGAAATCGAGCCAGCAGTCGGCGTCAAGGGCGCCCAGATCGTCAATCTGGCACGTGACCTGGCACGCGCCCTGGCCATGGTCTCGATCCGAGTCGTTGAAACCGTGCCCGGTAAATCGTGCATGGCGCTGGAGTTGCCCAATCCCAAGCGCCAGATGGTCAAGTTGTCGGAAATTATTTCCAGCCGTCCCTACAACGACATGACCAGCCCGCTGACCGTCTGTCTGGGCAAGGATATCGGCGGCCTGCCGGTGGTTGCCGACCTGGCCAAGACACCGCATTTGCTGGTGGCTGGCACGACAGGTTCGGGCAAGTCAGTGGGTGTCAATGCCATGATTCTCTCCATGCTCTACAAGGCCGAGCCGGATCAGGTCCGTCTGATCATGGTCGACCCGAAGATGCTGGAACTGTCCATCTATGAGGGCATTCCCCACCTGCTGGCGCCTGTGGTCACCGACATGAAGCAGGCGGCGAACGCGCTGCACTGGTGCGTCACCGAGATGGAAAAGCGCTACAAACTGATGTCGGCCATGGGGGTGCGAAATATCGCCGGCCTCAACACCAAGATTCGTGATGCCGAAAAGCGGGGGGAACATATTCCGAACCCGCTGACGTTGACGCCGGAAACGCCCGAGCCGCTCAAGACCATGCCTTTCATTGTGGTCATCATCGACGAGCTGGCCGACCTGATGATGGTCGTCGGCAAGAAGGTTGAAGAGCAGATCGCCCGCCTTGCCCAGAAGGCGCGTGCATCCGGCATCCACCTGGTGCTGGCGACCCAGCGCCCGAGTGTGGACGTGATCACCGGCCTGATCAAGGCCAACATTCCGACCCGCCTGTCCTTCCAGGTGTCGAGCAAGATCGACTCACGCACCATCCTCGACCAGATGGGCGCCGAAGCGCTGCTTGGCCAGGGCGACATGCTCTACCTGGCGCCGGGTACCGGCTATCCGACCCGTGTCCATGGTGCTTTCGTCTCCGACGACGAAGTCCATCGTGTCGTTGAACACTTGAAGGCGACAGGGGCGCCGGAATATATCGAAGATATTCTCACCGGTTCCGCAGGCGACGATGAAGAGGCCGGCGACGGTGGCGAGAGCAGTAATGATGCCGAAAGCGACCCGCTGTACGATCAGGCGGTGGATATTGTGCTGAAGAACCAGCGCGCCTCGATTTCCCTGGTCCAGCGCCATCTGCGCATTGGTTACAACCGCTCCGCGCGGCTGATCGAAGCGATGGAAAAAGCAGGATTGGTGTCGGGCATGGATGGCCGTGGCGGCCGTGAAGTGATTATGAAAAAGCCGGTGGAGTGATTCCCGACAGTCGATTTCCAGCAATTTGTTACACCCTGAAACAACCCGCCACGGATTGATGCGTTAAGCTGAAATAATGAAATTCGCCCAAAAATTCCGGTTGACCGTAGCAATCGCGTTTTCCGCGCTGCTGTTCCCGCACTTCGCCCACGCTGGCGCCGTTGATCAGTTGCACGAATTTCTGAAAAGCACGCGTACGCTGAAGGCCGATTTTTCGCAGGCCGTGATCGGTAAAGGTGGTCGCAAGCCGCAACAATCCGCCGGTGTCGTCGCGATTTCAAGGCCTGGCAAACTGCGCTGGGAAATCCAGAAGCCCTATCCCCAACTTATTGTTGGCGATGGCGAAAAAATCTGGATTCACGACCCTGAGTTGCAACAGGTTACCGTCCGCAAAGCCGGGCAGGCCATAGGCGGGTCGCCGGCTGCACTGCTCTCGGGCAATAATGATCTGGAAAAGAACTTTACCCTGAAGGAAGCCGGTGAATCCGAGGGGCTCGTCTGGGTAGAGGCGGTGCCCAGGGTCAGCGACAGCGGATTTGAATCCGTTCGACTGGGCTTTGCCGGCAATGATCTCAAGGCCATGGAGATGCACGACAGCTTCGGTCAGACCACGCTGATCCGTTTCTCAAAGCTGGAACGCAACCCGACACTCCCGGCTTCGCTCTTCAAATTCACCCCGCCGGCTGGCGCCGACATCGTCGGCGAGTAAATCGGCAATACTGGCTGCGCGATCATTTCGCAACGGCGGCCTCGGCCAGACCGGACAGCGTCTTGCGCAGATTCGCCACAACCGGACAGTCGCCCGCCGCATGGCGCTGCGCCAGATAGGACGGATCGTTGTAACCCAGCCAGATCTGGGCCGAGGCATCCTCCCACACCAGTGCTTTGAGCGGCAGGTCGATGCCGCTGGTTTGTGCGCATTCCATCAGCGGCGTGCCGCCCTGCGGATTGCCGAAAATCAATACCTCAGTCGGTCGTAAAAGCTTCCCGATTTTTGCCGCCCCTGCTGCGTGATCGATCCGAATGAAGACAGTCAAGCCGCGCGCCTTGACCAAGCTTTCGAACCTGTCCATCGTTTCCCTGGCAGCATGCGGACTTTTCAGGCTGACCATGCCATCGACAGCGTTTGCGCAGGTCGTGAGGGTGACGAGTGCGACAGTCAGTAATGTTTTGGCGAGTTTCATGGCGGTAACTCCTGGCAGCTGAAAAGGTTCAAGGACGACACGAGACAAGCGCGTGACGACATCCGTTGAGGGCACGTCAGCTTGGTACGGTCGACCGGGAAAAATGCTGAAAATTCAAAAAAAGACTATGCTAATTAAATCAGCGGTGCTGCAGACCCGAACAGTCTCTTGATGCCCATGGGGACCGGGCTCACAGTGGAAGATGAAAGTAATAGGCGATGGGTGGCAGCGCAATCAGACACGTCCCCGCTGCCCGGATTGCCAGCGAAGACTTGTTCATTTTGCAAAACTGGAGGTAGAACAAAATACTCATCGACAACGGCAGCAGCGAAAAAAACCAGGCATCACGACCGTCGACCATCGTAACGAGCCTGCGGGAATGATATTTCCCGGTCGTCAATCCAATTTCTCCCAGCGAAATCATGTACCAGGCGGCAACCGCGAACAGCGCGCTGACCAGCAGCACGAGCAGTCGGTGCCAGAGGAGTGCGGACGAATCAGGCGGAGCAGGGCGGTTGGCCGGCATGGCAGGTTTTGCCTTGCGTCGGAATGAATTATGGTGCCGCACGGCGATGTTGCGCCCCGTGTTCACCCAGCAATTGTTCGAGCAGCGCATAACCCGCTGGCCAGTCACCGAGGCCGCTGCTTGCGTTAATGTGACCGCAACGGCCAATATGAACGATCTGGCTGCCCCAGGCATTAGCAAGCTGTCCGGCGTGCGTGGGTGAGCCATAGGGGTCATTGGCGCTGATCACGACGGTGGATCGGAAGGACAACCGCGTGGCCGGGGTTTCAGAAAAGCCGATCGCCGCTTGGGGAAAGTTGGGTCCGTCGGCATCAGGGACCGCGACCATCAATGCGCCCCGGATCGGCGAATGGGATGTCGAACCCCAGTGCGCCACGGCCAGACACGCGAGACTATGGGCAACCAGAACCACCTCCGGCCCTGCGCGTTTCACCGCGGCCTCGATGGCCCTCACCCACTCTGCGCAGACTGGATGATCCCAATCGCGCTGGTCGACCCGGACAAAATCCGGCCGTGATGCTTGCCAGAGCGACTGCCAGTGCAGAGGCCCTGAATTGCCAAAGCCGGGAAGTACAAGCACCGTGATCGACAAAACAGACTCCTCATCAAATTGGCCCAATTTGGCCCGAGAAAACGACCGCCATGCCGCTGGGCCTGAGCATGACATTACGGGGAGGGCAGTACTGCCGTCAAAGTGCCAGCAGCCGATTTCAAATTTTGCCGATATTTCCGGTTGACCGCAGCAAGAACTCAATGGCCGTGCCGGATGATTGAAGCAGGTTTAATCCCCACGAACAAGCCTGGATCACCAAACCCATTGGCGAGCGATACCGTCCGATGGTGCGTCCATCCCATCTTTAATCATGGTCAGTTGTGGCTAATGTCATCGCAACGATGACGCGGGGACACGGGTTAGCAGGCGGAGCGTGGCGCCATCGGAACAAAGGTGTTTCGCGGTCATCATCGGCCGCCGCCGATCAGGCGATGCACGGAGATCTCCGCGTGGCTGAATGTCTGAACGGGTTGGGTAAATGATCTTCGCAAGGCGGCAATGGCGAGAATTGATGGTAACCCATGATTTCTGCTGTTTTGCAGCGTGGCATCCTACGTTGTCTCCGGACGCTCCCAAGGAGGCTGCGGACTGAACAGCTTTTCCAGTTCTTCAAGAAATACCCGGACTTTGGGTACGCGGACCCGGTTTGGCGTATAGCAGGCATAGAGATAACGGCCCAGGCTGCTGAGTGGTTCGAGATCGTCGAAAATGGTGCACAGTTCCCCGCGCGCCAGGGCCGGGCCGCACAGGTAGGTTGGCAACATGCCGATGCCATGTCCGGCCAATACCGCGCTCATGACGCAATCGATGTCGTTGAAGAGAAACTTGCTGGTGACCGGCACGCTGATTTCTTCGCCTTGCCTGTCAACCAGTCGCCATACCCGGCTTTCGTTAAGTTGCAATAAGCTGAAGCAGGAATGGTGCGCCAGTTCGTGCGGCGTCCGCGGTTCGCCGTGGGCAGCAAAATAGGCCGGTGTGGCGCAGATGACGCGCTTCATGTGCACCAGTTTTCGGGCGACGGCATCCTCTGGAGGCGCCTTGGTCAGACGCAAGGCGAGGTCGATATTTTCTTCGATCAGGTCAACCAGGTGATCGGTCAGCACCAGTTCGCAATTCAGTTCCGGGTACTTGGCCACAATGATCGGTAGGAGCGGTGCGATATACAGGCGCCCGAAGGTAATGGAGGCACTGATGCGCAGAACGCCGTGGGGCGCGTCGCCCATGTTTCGAACGGCGACTTCGGTGCTGTGGATCGCGTCCAGCGCACGCAGGGCGTGCTGGTGAAAAATCTCGCCGGCGGGTGTCAGGCTAATTTTGCGGGTGGATCGTTCGAACAGGCGGACGCCGAAGGCGCGCTCAAGATCGCCGATTTGCTTGCTGATCTGCGCCCGGGTACAGTCCAGCCGACGTGCTGCAGCGGCCATGCTGCCAGTTTCCACGACTTTGACGAAGCTTTCCCAACTGGTGAGCCATTGCATTCTGTCAATGATCCGTTGACGTTATGGCGAGAATTATCAGCTTTTTGCCAATGATTTTGCTAGGTATAGTTTCACCACAATAACAAATTGCAGGAAATAGTCATGTTGCGCTCCCTGAGTCGCCCCGATGTTCTGATCGTTACGTTGGCCGCCGCCGGCATCATGATGGTGACGATGGGTTCCCGCCAGTCACTGGGCCTGTTCATCGGGCCAATCGAGGCCACGACCGGCATGGGCATTGCCAGCATCAGCCTGGCGCTGGCCATCGGGCAGTTTACCTGGGGCGCCATCCAGCCGGTGGCTGGTGCGGTGGCCGATCGCTACGGCGCACGCGCTGTGCTGATCGGCGGCTTGCTCATTCTGGCGCTGGGTTCGGCGATTACACCGTTCGTGACGAGTGGTTTCGGGCTGATGATTTCGCTGGGCCTGCTCTCGGCCATCGGTTCCGGGATAGGGAGTTTCTCGGTACTGATTGGCGCCGCCGCGCAGCGTCTGCCGCTGGAATCCCGTGGTGCGGCCTCCGGGGTGATCAATGCCGGCGGTTCGTTCGGGCAGTTCGTTTTTGCACCGATACTCCAAAAGCTGATCCAGGGCATGGGCTGGATGGGGGCGATGTGGGCAATGGCCGTGATGACGCTGGCTGCCTTGCCGCTGGTCGGCAAACTGACCCGGCCGGTTGACGGGCAGGTTCATCATGTTCATGAAGAGGGCGGGCTGAAGCGGGCCATTGGTGAGGCCATGACGGATCGTAGCTATCTCCTGTTGCACGCCGGGTTCTTTACCTGCGGTTTCCACATTGCCTTCCTGGTGACACATCTTCCGGGCGAAGTCAATCTGTGCGGGCTGCCGCCTGCGGTTGCCAGCTGGTCGCTGGCCATCATCGGGCTGGCCAATATTTTCGGCAGTCTGTATGCCGGTTCCTGTGTCGCAAAGTACCGCAGCAAATACGTGCTGGCCGCGATGTATGCCTCGCGTGCCGTGCTGATTGCCTTGTATTTGATGGCGCCTCGCACCGAACTGACCTTTTACCTGTTTGCGGCTGGTCTGGGCTTTACCTGGCTGGCCACCGTGCCGCCAACAGCAGCCATTGTCGGAAAACTGTTCGGTATTCGCTACCTGGCGACGCTATTTGGCCTGACGCTGCTCAGTCACCAGATCGGCGGCTTTCTCGGCGCCTATCTGGGCGGGCTGACGATCAGCCGCTTCGGCGATTTCGGCTGGATGTGGTACGCCGACATGGCCTTGGCCCTGATGGCCGCCATCGTCAATTTGCCGATACGCGAAGCACCCGTTATGCCCAAGCTGGCAACTGCCTGAAAACGATAGTCATGGAGGTTGATCAATGAGCCATTTGCGCCAGGAAGTTTCAATCAGAACACTCAATGAACAGGGCGGGGAATATCTGCCCGGCTACCTTGGTATCGAAATGATTGAGCTGGGTTCCGGAACCATGAAGAGTCGGATGCCGGTAAAGAAGCTGCACATTGCCCCGAACGATTTTCTGCATGCAGCGAGCGTTGTCGCGCTGGCTGATACCACCTGCGGCTACGCGACGATTGCTCATCTTCCGGCAGGGGCGCAGTCCTTCACCACCATCGAATTGAAAAGCAACCATCTGGGGACAGTGAAGGAGGGCAGTATCGCCTGCATCGCCACCGCGCAGCATCTCGGGCGCAATACGCAGGTCTGGGATGCCGTCGTGACAGACGAAGCGAATGGCCGAAAAATTGCGCTATTTCGCTGTACGCAGATGATACTGTGGCCGAAAGCCTGATTTCCGGCACCGCTTGGGTGCAATGCGCCGTCGTTTCACGTGGGGAATTCTTGCGCTCCGGCTGGCCGATATGCAACAAAGAAAATTTATCCCCGAAATAACGGGACAAGCCTGTGGATAAACACGGGACAACCTCTGCAATGCATTGAGCCACAAGGTTTTTGGGGGTTGTGCTCAATAAATGGGCAGATCGTGGCCCAGCTGTGAATTGCCGTCGTCGGTATGGCGCAACGAGTGTTCTAACATATAAAATATATAAGACCCGCAAGTCACGGTGGTGGACCACTGTTTTTCGAACTAACAGGCCGCCGCCGTTGTCGTAGAATATTCGTTTCTCAGAGCCACCCTTTTGAAAGGAAGTCGCCGTGCTTGAAGCCTATCGCGCCCACGTAGCAGAGCGTGCAGCCCTCGGTATCCCCCCGCTGCCCCTGTCCAAGCAACAGACCACCGAACTGGTCGCCTTGCTGAAGAATCCACCGGCCGGCGAAGAAGCCGCCCTGGTTGAACTGATCACCTACCGCGTTCCGGCAGGTGTGGATGACGCTGCCAAGGTCAAGGCTGAATTCCTGGCCAAGGTTGCCAAGGGTGAAGAAGCCTGTGCCCTGATTTCCAAAGAAAGTGCCACGCATCTGCTTGGCACGATGCTCGGCGGCTACAACGTCAAACCGCTCATCGACATGCTTGGTGATGCCACCTGCGGCACGGTTGCCGCCGAAGGCCTGAAGAAGACCCTGCTGGTTTTTGACTTTTTCCATGATGTCGCCGAACTGGCCAAGTCCAGCGACGTCACGGCTGCCACCAATGCCAAGGCTGTCATGCAGTCCTGGGCGGATGCCGAATGGTTTACGTCGCGTCCGGAAGTTCCGGCTTCGCAGAAACTGACCGTTTTCAAGGTCACCGGCGAAACCAATACCGACGACCTGTCGCCGGCCCCGGATGCCTGGTCGCGTCCTGACATTCCGCTGCACGCATTGGCGATGCTGAAGAACCCGCGTCCGGGCATCGAAGCGGATGAGCCAGGTGCGCGTGGCCCGCTCAAACAACTGGAGAAGCTGGCCGCCAAGGGCAACCTGATCGCCTACGTTGGTGACGTGGTCGGTACCGGTTCTTCCCGCAAGTCTGCGACCAACTCCGTGCTGTGGTTCACCGGCGAAGACATTCCTTTCGTCCCGAACAAGCGTTTCGGCGGTGTCTGCCTCGGTTCCAAGATCGCCCCGATCTTCTTCAACACCATGGAAGATGCCGGCGCACTGCCGATTGAAATCGCCGCTGACCAGATGGACATGGGTGACGAGATCGAGCTGAAGGTCGATGCCAACTCCGGCAAGGTGACTGCCGTCAAGAACGGCAACGTGATCGCCGAGTCCCAGCTCAAGACCCTCGTCATTCTTGACGAAGTCCGCGCTGGTGGCCGTATCCCCCTGATCATCGGTCGCGGCCTGACCACCAAGGCTCGTGAATTCCTCGGCCTGCCGCAAAGCACCCTGTTCCGTCTGCCGCAGAATCCGGCTGACGATGGCAAGGGTTACTCGCTGGCGCAGAAGATGGTGGGCAAGGCCTGCGGTGTCGCCGGCATCCTGCCGGGCACCTACTGCGAGCCAAAGATGACCACCGTCGGTTCGCAGGACACCACCGGCCCGATGACCCGCGACGAACTGAAAGACCTGGCCTGCCTCGGCTTCTCTGCCGATCTCGTCATGCAGTCCTTCTGCCACACGGCGGCCTATCCGAAGCTGGTTGACGTCAAGACCCATCGCGAACTGCCGTCGTTCATCTCGACCCGTGGCGGCGTTTCGCTGCGTCCGGGTGACGGCGTCATCCACTCCTGGCTGAACCGCCTGCTGTTGCCGGACACCGTGGGTACCGGCGGCGACTCGCACACCCGTTTCCCGATCGGTATCTCGTTCCCGGCGGGTTCGGGTCTGGTTGCCTTTGCCGCTGCTACCGGCGTCATGCCGCTGGACATGCCGGAATCCGTGCTGGTCCGCTTCAAGGGCAAAATGCAGGACGGCATCACCCTGCGCGACCTGGTCAATGCCATTCCGTTGTACGCCATCAAGGCCGGCCTGCTGACCGTCGAGAAGAAGGGCAAGAAGAACGTCTTCTCCGGCCGCATTCTCGAAATCGAAGGTCTGCCGGATCTGAAGGTCGAACAAGCCTTCGAACTGTCCGACGCTGCTGCCGAGCGCTCCGCGGCTGCCTGTTCGGTTCGCCTGAACAAGGAACCGATGGTCGAGTACATGAACTCGAACATCACCCTGATGAAGTGGATGATCGCCGAAGGCTATCAGGATGCCCGCACCCTGAAGCGTCGTATCGCCGCCATGGAAGACTGGATCGCCAATGGCGTCCTGCTGCAGCCGGATGACAACGCCCAGTACGCCGCGGTTATCGAAATCGACCTGGCCGAAGTTACCGAGCCGATCCTGGCCTGCCCGAACGATCCGGACGACGTCAAGGTCCTGTCCGAAGTCGCCGGCGCCAAGATCGACGAAGTCTTCATCGGTTCCTGCATGACCAACATCGGCCACTTCCGTGCTGCCGCCAAGGTTCTTGAAGGCAAGTCCGATATCCCGACCCGTCTGTGGATCGCTCCGCCGACCAAGATGGATGCACTGATCCTGACCGAAGAAGGCTACTACGGCGTTCTCGGCAAGTCCGGCGCCCGCATGGAAATGCCGGGCTGCTCGCTGTGCATGGGTAACCAGGCGCAGATCCGCAAGGGTTCCACTGCGATCTCTACCTCTACCCGTAACTTCCCGAACCGCCTGGGTATCGATACCCAGGTTTATCTCGGTTCTGCCGAACTGGCCGCCATGTGCGCCCTGGCCGGCCGCATCGTGACCGTCGCGGAATACATGGAGCAGATCAAGCTGGTGAATGCCAAGTCGGCTGAAGTGTACCGCTACATGAACTTCGACAAGATTCCTTCCTTTGTTGAAGTCGCGGAAACCGTCGAGATGTAAATTTCGGATTTCGGCCGAATTTTCCGGTCGACCGTAGCAATCAAAAAAAGCCCCACCGGAAATCCGGTTGGGGCTTTTTTCATGGGGATTCACTTTGAGGCCATGGGAGGTGTGCCCGAGATTGCCATTCAGTCGGGCTGAACTTGCCGGCCTTGCACTGTTCCAATTGGAATAACACAGGGGAGACGGCTGATGACAATCATGCAAGGTCGGGGTGCCATAGGCGGGGAATACTCGGTCAGCGGGTCGGGCGCGTCGTAATTTCCAAGCACCATGCCGAATATCTTTATCAGCTATCGGCGCGAGGATAGTTCCGCGACCGCCCAGATTCTCCATGACCAGCTGTCCACGTGGTTTGTCCGGAACAAGGTGTTTTTCGACTTGCAGGACATCGCGCCGGGCGATGACTGGAAAAAGCTGCTGACGGAACGCCTGGCTGACTACGACATCGTGCTGGTCGTTATCGGCCCCGCGTGGCTGACGGCGCTGGCAGATCGCGAGGCGAGTAGCGACAACGATTTTGTCCGCTGGGAAATTGCTGAGGCGCTGCGCCAGAAAAAGCGGTTGATCCCCGTGCTCGTCGACGGCGCCACCTTGCCCGGATCGGAGCAATTGCCCTCTGACATCGCTGCGCTCGGACGATTGCAGTTCGAGACTTTGCATCGTGACACCCGTGATCGCGATATTGCCGCACTGGCCGCCGCGCTCGAAGGGGGCGGGCTGGTTGATTTCGTTCGCCGTCTCAAGCAGGTCTTGCGCCTTGGCAAGGCTGGCGTGGGGGTTGCCGCAGTCGTCTGTGCGATGGTGCTGTCGTTTGCCTGGATCAACCTGTTCGATCTGCTCGGGCTGGATACGCGGAGCGCAAGTTTCACCATGTTGCTGGGCGACGTGCTCGTCGAACCGGTTATTTCCGATCGCCTTCTGCTTGTTGCGATTACCCCACGCGATGATGAGGTGACGCGTCTTTCAAGCACACGCCGCAGTGACTATGCGCGCTTGATTGCTGTTGCCAGCGCCCGCAAGGCTGATGCCATTGCCTTTGATATCACGACCGAACAGGCGAGCAGTCACGATGCCGATCTCATCGGCGCCGTGCGGGCGGCGCGTCAGAATGGCACGCGTGTCGTCTTTGGTTTCAAGGCGCTGACCCCCGGGGGCGATCCGGTGGCCTTGCCTGGACTGACTGAAGCGGGAGCCCGACTGGGCCTGACCTGTATCGGCCAGAAACTTGATAACGCGGTACTCGGTACGCTGGCCATGAGCATTGGCAGTCGCCTCTACGGATCGTATCCGCTGCACGCCGTCGCCGACGTTTCCAGTATGGCGCCGATCCCGAGCAGTGACCTCAGCTTGCTGGTGCGCGGTGCCGGCAGTGAGTCCAATGTTCCGTTTTCGCTGCGTGAAGTGGCCACCCGGAGCGATCGCGATTGTCCGGCGCGCCCACCGGGTGCGGATATGGCGCGCCTGATCTTTCCGGTATCGCATCGGGAGCATTGGCGGGACCCGGTGCGCCGGATCGATGCTGACAGGTTGCTGGCCGAGCCGCCTGCGCCCGGCAGCTGGCGTGGCAAGATTGTCCTGGTCGGCGTCAAGCACCCGCTGGATGTCCTCCAAACGCGGCTCGATCGCGCGGGGCCGTTGCGCTATGGCTTCGAGTTCCAGGCCGATGGGGTCAATGCCTTGCTGACCCATGCCATCGTGAGGCCCGTTGGGTTCCTCGCCCAGTGGCTGCTCTCGTTATTGATGGTGCTGCTCGCCATCGCCTATCGCCTGTGGCGGGTCGGCAAATCCCGGCGCCCCGACATTGCTGTCCTGCCGCTGACCGTCGTTGCCTACGTGGGCATCACCGTCTTGCTCTACGCCAGGTTCGGGCTGCTGGTCGACAGTCTTTATCATATTGCTGCCTTCACGGTTACCTGGTGGGTGCTGGCAGCACTGGAAAAGAGGTGGTCTCATGCTGCAACGTAACTGGAATGTATGCGCCGTCAGAATGTCTTTCGCGCTGCTTGCAATGGTGTGCTTCGCCGGCTGCGCGGGTGTGTCGCTCAACATCGGACCACTGAGTCTGGCTGGTTCGGCACCGCGGACGGGCACGCTGCTTTATGCTGACCCGGGCGTTGTCGTTACGCGACATGGCCACGGTGTGATCTATTACGAACCCGGGATGGAGGTCGTCACCGGCGACAGTATCGAAACGGCCGACGGTCAGGCGGTCATTGATTATGAAGATGGCAGCGTGGTCGTTCTCAACCGTGCGACACACATCCGTCTCGGCTCGATCAGCCTGTTTTTTGGCGAGATCTTTGCACGGATCAAGAGCATCGCGACGCGGGGCGGTGGGCAAGTGGTGACTGACGAATTATCCGCTTCGGTTGAGGGCACCGAGTATGGTGTCCGCCGCGAACTGCCGTCTGGCAGCAATGCGCCCGGCAATGTCAGCGTCTTTGTACGGGAGGGGCATGTGCTGTGCGCGCCCGGCACCCGGGCCAAATGGTCGCCGGTCAGGCTGGCCGAGAACCAGTCACTGGCGGTATCCGGCTATCGCGCGCCAGCGGGGGCACGCCCGATTGACGCGCGCGCGCGCTCACGTTGGGCCGACGACGCCGAGCAGCGCCTGCGCCAATCGAGGTCGCCGGCGCTGCAACCGGGCTTGGCTCCATTTGACATGAATCCGCTGACGCCGATCAATCCCTCTCCGCAGGAACCCGTCAATCCGAAGCCACGGGCACCGAACGATAAATTTGGGGGATAAAGAACTGCCGTTCCGGCTTGCGTCACGACAGACATACGCAAGACGGATCGGCGGTCGATGGAAAGAGTCCAGACGTCGATCCGCTACTTGGTTCGCCGAACGCGAATCGTATAGGCACCCTGGCCACCGTCACGGTTGTAATGCCTGACCTGGGCATAGTAGAGCCCTGGTACCAGGCTGGCCGAGATGCGTGCATTGGAACCCGTGCCGCTGTCGTCGTCTTCGGCGATCACATTGGTCTGACTGTTGGGGCCAAACAGCCGCATCACCACGTCAGTCGGTCCCTGGGTGTCAATGACATGGGTACCGCCGGTAACCACCGTGAACTTGTACAGGTCTTCTTCGCCGGGTTGGCCGATCTCGCCTGCCGTACGTCGTGCTGCATTGACCTTGAGTGCCACCGCCTCGGCCACCGTCGGCGCCGTTTTTGGATAGGCCTCTGCACTGGCGATGTAGGCCTTGTCCACGGCTGACAACACGTCGTTGGCATGGGTGCCAACACCGCTTTTGACCCAACTGCCGGGGAAGAAATACAGCATGATCGAGTCGGGATCAAAGGCGGTGCCCTTGATCTGATCGACCGTGTATTTGTTCAGCACGTTGTGGCGGATGGTCGCTTCGTTCCAGTTGTTGGGCGGGCCGGAGAGGCTCTTGATGACGGCCGCTTCATTCCACTCGATGCCGCCTGCCGGGTTCTGATGCTCATGCGCCAGTCCGATGGCATGGCCGAATTCGTGGGCAGCCGTGCCGCCATCCATGAACCCCAGATTCATGGTCGGCTGATTCAATGGAATGCCGCGGTTGTCCGTGCCGATGTACGACCAGGCGCCGTCGTTGGGGTCGAAGGCGATGCGAATCTCGGCGTCAGGCGCGCCATTGAAATCAAAATGCAGGTTGGCAAAGGCGGTCCACCACAAGGCCTGTTCCTTTGCCTTGGCCTGCTGTGCGGCGTTACCCCCAAGAAAGCGGACCCGCAGGGTGCTGCCATTCATCCACAGTTTGCCGATTGGCATAATGGCACGGGTGCTTCCGCCACGGCGCACCGTGGACTGAAAGCGCATCTGGTCACCAGGCAGCAGGCGGTCTGTACAAAACCTTTCATTTTTTTCCATGATGCCCTCCGAGTAAATGATGCCAGGTGAGCAGTTCGCCACAGTTCGCGCGCTGCGCATCAAGGCAATGAAACTACAGGGACTAGAAATTGAAATGTCACACTGTCAGTCTAGCAATTGCTGGTCAGCATTCAAGGCGCGGGCGCCGCTATTCGGGGAGGGTGAAATGCGCTCGAGCGGTCGCCCTGTTGCTGAGCAGAATGGCGACAATGGGCCTGGTGAAAATTTTGGATTTCGGCCGTTTTTTCCGGTTGACCGTGGATGCGTGGCAACGCTCCCGAATCACCGGGAGCGTTGCGGAATTTAGCCCAGGCTGGCCGTATTCGGGGTGACGACGGCAAAGAGGTCCGAGAGGGCGGCGAGGCTGGCATGCTGCAAGGCGGCTGCCGGCACGACCTGACCATCAAAGCCCGGCAGATCGCGGGTGGCGGTTGCGGCAGCCACGACGGTTGGCGTAAAGCCAAGGTTGAACGCACCGCGGGTTGTTGAATTGACGCACATGTGGGTCATGAAGCCCGCGAATATCACATTGTTGCGGCCGGCCGCCTTCAGTTGTGCTTCCAGGTCAGTGCCGACAAAGGAGTTCGGGTAATTCTTGACGATGACCGGCTCGCCGGGGGCTGGCGCGACCTTGTCGGCGATGGCGCCAATCGGCTGGCTGATATCGTAAGGGCTGCCAGGGCCGGCGTCATGTTGGATATGAAATACCGGGATGCCGAGCTTTCGGGCTGCAGCAAGCAGGCGTGCTGCTTCGTCGAGCGCAGCTTCAACGCCGCTGAGTGCCATGATGCCTTCGCGGTAGGTGTTCTGGCAGTCGATCAGGACTAGGGCGGAATCGGCCAGGGCCGGGGGCGTATCGGGTAGTCCGACGATATTACGCAAGGTGGTGGGCTTGGTCATGATGCTGTCTCCGGTTTGGTTTGAGTGTGATGCGAGCATACGGCGCAGGCGGGATTTGTGAAATGAATAAAATTGCGTCCCCACGAGACATCTTGCCTCGGAGCCCGATGGGAATGACGTGCGTTATGCCGTGGCCGACGGACTGGCGTTGGATATCCTTCTCCGTTTTCGCGGTGACTGCCACGCGTTGGTCCGCTGCCTGATGCTTGGCTGACTGCTACGAGCCATCTTTATTTACAGGCAGATCATTGGTCGTTAACGTGGGCGGGTTCCTGCCGGTGATTTGCCCGAAGTAGCAGGGCAGCCTCGTAAAGATCGCTCAGACCCAGCGGCGACACATGGAAGGTTTTGTCCCGGCAGGCAGTGGCCAGTCGTCTGCCATCCCGAGTGAAATCAATATCATTGACCGCGTTGTTGTGCACGGTAATGGTCTTTTCCACCGCCAAGTTGTCGCTGTCGAGCAGACGTACGCCCCCATCACTGCAGGCGACGGCCAGCTGCTCGCTGTCAGCCGTGAATTTGAGCGCCGAGCAGAAGGCCCGGCTGCCTTCCGCGATGGTCGCGACTACGGGTTCCTGCGGCTGGGTGAAGGCGTCGATCGGCCAAAGCATGACATGGTGGCCCACCACGGTAGCCACCCGCCGTCCGTCCGGGCTGAAGGCGATATCCGCCAGACGTATGCCCCGGCTCCGCAATTTTTCCGGCATGGCAATGGTGCCGAGCGACTGGCCGGTAAAGTCCCACAAGCGCAGCTTGCCGTCGTAGCCGCTGGTGGCCCATTGTTCGCGGGTGGGATGAAAGGCGAGGGCTGAAATTTGTTCGCCGCCATCGCTATGCGACACCATGATGGCGGGAATGTCGGCAGTGGCCAGATCGGTGGCCGGCAGTTCGTACAGCCACGCCTTGCCGTCCGCACCACCACTCGCCATCCGCCGTCCGCCTGGACTGAAGGCAACATCACGCAACTGGTCGACGTGTTTCTGGATGCGCCGTATTTCCTGACCGGTGTCGACATCCCAGAGAATGAGTTGCTTGTCCAGGCCAGCCGTCGCCAGCAATTTTCCGGTACTGTCGAAAGCGGCGCGATAGACCTGGTCGCCATGGCCGGTCAGCAGGTAACGCTGGCGCGGCGTGTCGGAGGAGACATCCCAGACGCGGGCGGTCCGGTCGGCGCTTGCGGTCACGAGTAGCGTTCCCTGCGGATTGAAGGCGAGGCTGTTGATGCTGTTGGCGTGGCCGTCGATGTTCCAGTATTTGACGGTGCCGTCGCGCGAGGCGGTGGCGACGTGATGACCGTCCGGATGAAAGCGGGCCGCTTCGACATAGTTGCTGTGACCGGAAAGGGTCAGGATGTTTTCACCGGTTTCGGCATCCCATACCTTGGCGGTGAAATCGCCGCTGCCGCTGGCCAGCCGCGTGCCATCCTGGCTGGCGTCGATACCACGCACCCGGTCGCCATGACCGGCAAGAATACGGGTGCTCCAGGAGGCGATGATCGGCTTTCCACCGCCCGCCGCGAGTCGGCCGAGCACTTCGGGCAGGGTTTCGCCAACCGGTTGCCAGACCCGTACCCAGCTGTCGCGGCTGCCCGTGATCAGCGATTTTCCATCGGGCGTGAATTTGATGGCATCGGTCGCCTCCTCCAGCGGCAGTTCCAGCGGTTCGCCACCCGCCACGGAACGGATCGTGGCCATCTGGGTTTTTCCGACGCCACGCGTGAGCACTGCGCTGGTGGCGATACAGCAACCGTCCGGACTGAACCCGATGCTCATCAGCCAGGCGCCGTTGGTGTTATATGTGGCCTTTGGCCGGGCAATGGGCTCATTGCCATCGATGCTCCAGATCTTGATGACGCGTCCCTCGCCGCTGTCGTCACCTTTGCCGGCAGTGGCCAGCAGCCGTCCGTCCCGACTGATATCCAGCGCGCTGAATATCTTGCTGCCCTGCGGAAATGTGCGAAGCGGCTTCTCCGGCTTGTCGAGTGACCACAGGTAGGCGTTGTCGCCCGCTACGCTGACCAGCGTTCGACTGTCAGGCAGGAAGATGACTCGCCGCACCCACTCCTCGTGGTTCAGCGTTGCCTGCGGCTGATTTGGGCGGGTACCGTCCAGCGGCCATATCGTAATTTTGTGCTCGCGGTCAGCCACGGCCAGCAATTTCCCGTCCGGACTGAAAGCCAGGTCGGAAACGATGCGTTCACTTGCCTTGAGCGTCCACTCCAGCCGCGTGGTCTGGCCCTGAATTGCCTGTCGCAGCGCGTCTTCCGCAGCCGGGCTGGGCGATAGCCCGAAGCGGGCAGCGAGCACAGGGGAGAGTTTGAGCGGCACGCGATGCTCGACCGATTCAAGGGCCAGATCCAGCGCCCGGCTGGCATCGCTCGGCAAAACGGATATCGACTCGGCCGCCTTCTGGTTGGCTTCCGACAGCCGACCTTCCCACGACGCATACAGCCAGCCGGCGATGGCGATACAGGTCATCGTGCCCATGGCCGCCAGCCATTGATGCAGTGAGCGGGTTGCCGCTTCCTTGCGCGCCTGCTGGATTTCCTCGGCGCGCGTTTCGTTGGCCACGAATCGGCGACGCCAGTCGAGGATGGCTGGCGCCAGCACGTCGTGGAAAATCTCGAAGCGCTTGGTTTCCGGGTCGTCCGGGGAGGTGACCGGTCGCAGGATGCGGTTGCCGGATTTGGTCAGTTCTGCCAGCACGGCAGGCACATGGGCATCGAGATCGCCCGCCCAGCACGTCAGGTCGCTGGTACTGCAGGCGATCTTGGCCCCGCTCGGCGTGACCAGACGATCGAAGAAGCGGGCACAGACAGCCTGGCTGCGGGGGTCCAGCCGGGACATCGTCTCGTCGAGATGGTTGTGCACAATTTCGTTGGCGCCTTTCAGGCGATCCAGCGTTGCCCGCTGCAGCGCGTTGGAGCCGGAGCGCCGTTCTTCTTCCCACAGGCGCACCATGACCAGTTGCAGAAAGGGTGCCTCGATGCGGATTTCTTCGGTCTGACCGGTGCCGGCACCGCCGTGGCGGGCCACCTGCACCTTGCCGGTTTGCACCTGATCGAGCAGGGCTTCAACCAGCGCCGGCTCGATTTCCATCGCGGGCTGGCCATCCGGCTGTCGGGCGTTCCAGACCTTCAACGGCTGAACGATGGCCTGGGTGGCGCCCGTTGCATCAAGATGGTTGAGACGGATGCGGTTGCTCAACAGGTTGTGGATGCGTTCCTGAAAGCGGTCAAGCTTGGAAAGGCTGTCATCGCGCATGGCGATCAGGAAACCGACATTGACGTTTTCGCGATTCACGGCGCGGGCGAACTGTGCCTCGAAGGAGGTGGGGTCGGTCGATTTGGCGTGGTAGAGAAAGTATTCCTCGAACTGATCGAGGATGATCAATACGGTTTCATGCGCAGCCTCGGCGCACGCCCGGATGATTTCATCGAAGGGCAGGGTTTCGGCCGGTTTGGGCTGGTCCGTGTCGCCGGACCAGACGGCGTAGATGCAGGCGCGGACCAGGGCCTGTTGAAAGTTCGGGTCGCCCCAGTCGCGAAAGACGACAACCGGTGTCTTCGGGCGCTCCTTGCGCAGTTGGGGAATAACGCCGGCGAGCAGCACCGAGCTTTTGCCAACACCGCTTGAACCATACAGAATCGTCAACGGCGATGAGAGCAGGTTGGAAATGATGATGCGCTGGTCGCGTTCCCTGCCGAAAAAATAGTCCCGATCGTCGGCCTCGAATGGCTGCAAGCCGACATAGGGGCAGACTTCGCGCTCGGTGTGGACGGTCATGGCGTCAGTCTCTCGCGCAATTGCTCGATGAAGCGATCGATACTGATTTCGTAGGGATAGACCCCGCGTTTCTGCCAGAATTTCAGTTCAAGTTCTGAAAAACTCTCGTCAATGGCCCAGGACTGAATCTCTTCGTCGCTGGCACTGGCCAGCCGTTTGGCAAAAAAGCGATTGAGGCTTTGCAGGATGGTTCGGGAGTTCCATTCGCGCAGGCTGTAGCCAAAAAATAGCAGGCTGCGGTCGCGGCAATGGGTTGCGAACAGGGCGGGAATGGCCGATTTGCTGGCGATGCGTGATAGCAGTTCGACGTAATCCGACTCAGTGATGACAAAGCTGTCCCACTCTGCTTCCTGGTGAATTGATCCATGCATCTTGAAGATCACGGTCGTTGTGTCGAGGTCGATATATAGCTCGTTCGGCGCCGGCGTCTCAGGCTTGCTGGCGCCGTGTGGCCACCACAGAACGGCATTGCCAAGATCCTTCAACTCGGAGTAGACGACGATGTCGTACGGTTGCCCGGCTGCCTGGAAGACCTGTTCCAGTTGTGTGTCGTAGTTGGTCGTAAAAATGAGTAGCGGATTGGTGCGGGCAAGCTGAGCCAGAAAGGTATAGAGCGGCGGTACGCTCAGATTGGCGAGTGACCCGGGTGCCAGAACCTCACGCAGGCGCTCGTGCAGTGCGTCGCGGGTGTGGAAGGCTTCATAGTACGAGGCGACTTCAGCCAACTGGTCCCGTTCGCTGCCCGCCGGGAATTCCGTATCATTGGCCAGGAACTGCGACAGCTCAATGCCGCTTGGCAGGAACTTCGGCGCCGCTGCATTCCAGGGTGTATCGGCAGGGCGGCCGGAGCTGCTGATGCCACGTCCGATGATCGGCACCACCGTACGACTGGCCAGCGCCTTTGCGATCCGGTTGTAGGGGGGTGGTACCTTGCTGCGATTGGGTGTTTCGCTACTTTTGACTGCAGACAACCGGGTTCGGATATAGGCCCGCAGATGACTGCGCAACTGGTCGCGAAAAGCCTGGGGTGAATCGTATTCCGAAAATCCGCCGTTCAGCGATCCGTCCGGATTGCGAAAGCGCTGGAAGAACTTTCCGACGCGGCGATATTGGGTGAGGCGCTCGTCGTAGGCAGTCTCGTCGTTGGCATCACCGAAGTCGGGCTCCCCTTTGCGGCGATAGAGCAGCGTATGCGGTGCCGGCTTCGCATTGATGGCATCTTCATATTCCCATTCCGTGCCGGACAGGTAAGGCGAGCCATCGGGGCGGACAATGTTCGGTGGCAACGGCGTGCCGAGACGGGACCACAGGATGACGATCACCACGTCGCACTCGGAGGGCTTGGGGAGTCCACGATTGACGGCTTCCTGCGGGGTCAGCGAGGCGGGCATCGAAACCGGGGCGGCCGGGTCGTCCCAGCGGATTGCCTCGCAAGTGATCTCGCCACGCAGCAGCGGGTCCTTGGGCAGTTCCTGTTCTATCACCTGCTGCGCAAAGATGCGCTCGTCGGCGACGTCTCCGGGGGAGGAGAGAAAAAAGCGGAGATGCATCCCACCCTCCTTTACATTTTTTTACTATTGGCTGAAGTATAGCCCGATTGTGGTGCAGTCCGGGCGTACGTCATATGACAGCATCAGCCCACGGGAATCCTCGCCAGAAAGCGGTCCAGCTGGTTGGCAAAGGCCTGCCGGTCGGCCTGGCTGAAGGCTGCCGGTCCGCCGGTTTCAATGCCGGCACTGCGCAGTCCTTCCATGAAATTGCGCATGGTCAGGCGTTCCTGGATGGTGGCGGTGGTGTACAACTCGCCCCGGGGATTCAGGGCATGGGCGCCGCGTTCGATGACCAGTGCGGCGAGCGGGATGTCGGCGGTAATGACCAGATCGCCGGCCGACAGTTGATCGACGATGTGGGCGTCGGCGACATCAAAGCCGCTCGGCACCTGAATGGCACGGATGAATTTCGACGGGGGCGTGCGCAGCATCTGGTTGGCGACCAGGATGGTCTGGATCTGCCGACGCTCGGCAGCGCGGAAGATGATTTCCTTGATGACGCCGGGGCAGGCGTCGGCATCGACCCAGATTTGCATGTCAGTGAAGGCTTCGTGGCTAAGACGCGCAGTGTGCCACGCGATGTCGGGTTGATAAATGCATGGCGGACGTTGATTGATAGCGGTACGCTACTTGCTCACGATATTTTGCTGACGTTTCGGTGGTGCCTCGTTCCCGAATCGCGCGGAGAAATCCATGCCTCTAAAAAAATTCCGTTTTGCCGTCTGTCATTGGGGGGTCGCCTTGCTGCTTGCGCTGCAGGGTGGCTGGGTCTTGGCGCAATTGCCTGACAAGCTACCGCAGGCTCCGGATTATCTCGGCGAAATCCGTCGCGCGCCCAGCGGCGAATTGAAGGCGATGCCGGAAGCCGCACAGTCCGCCGAGGCCGCGGCGACGGCGACGATGATTGTCGGTCACGGCGAAAAAATTTCGACGATCACCGAGGCAGCCAAGCTTGCCCACGATGGCGAGGTCATCGAGATTCGCCCGGGCGATTACCGTGGTCAACCGGCCATCTGGACGCAAAATAACCTGGTGATCCGCGGCGTCGGCCAGCGACCGGTCATGCTGGCCGACGGCAAGAGTGCCGAAGGCAAGGCGATCTGGGTGGTGCGCGGTGGCAAGATACGGATCGAGAACATTGAATTTCGCGGTGCCCGGGTGGATAGCCTGAATGGTGCCGCGATCCGTTTTGAGAAGGGGAATCTGACGATTCGCGCCTGTGCCTTCTTCGATAACGAAATGGGGATTCTGACCGCGAATTCTGCGGACCTGACTCTGGAGGTGATCGATAGCGAGTTTGGCGATGCACCGCATCACCAGGGCGATCTGCATCACCTGCTCTACGTTGGCCGAATCGGCAAGTTTGTATTGCGTGGCAGCCGCTTCTCCAACGGCTATCTCGGGCACCTGGTCAAGTCTCGGGCCCGCGAAAATCACATTCTTTACAACCTGCTGGTCGATGGGGCGGGCGGCAAGGCTTCCTATGAACTGGAGTTCCCGAATGGGGGGCTCGCCTATGTCATTGGTAACGCCATCGGCCAAAGCGCCGGCACCGACAACCCGACGATCGTTGCCTACGGTGCCGAGGGCCGACACTGGCCGGACAACGCACTCTACATGGCGCACAACACCCTGATCAATGACAACTACGCCGGGAAGTTCCTTAACGTCTTTACCGACAAGATCGGGGCGGATGTCGAGGTCTGGCTGGTCAATAACCTGATGGTTGGTGCAGGCGATCTGAACAAACCCGCGCAAGGGCGTTTCGATGGCAACCGTCTGGTCGCACGGGGTGATCTGATCGACATGGGGGGGATACCGCTGCGGTTGACCAGCCAATCGCCACTGCGCGGCGCAATCCGCCCGCCGGGGCAGGCGCGGGGAGTGGACTTGCTGCCGGATGCGGAATTCCGTTTTCCGGTGGGCACCCGCAAGATGCGTCCGAACAGTGCGCTGGCACCGGGGGCGTTTCAATAAGCATGCCGGCGGCCACGAGGCGATCCTGGCCGGACGGATGGATCATTGATGCAGGTCACGGCCGGCAAATTGCCGGCAGGCGTTTTTCATTTTTTGTGATTTTTTCCGGTTGACCGTGGAGGTCATCTCCATGGGGCGTGAACTCCCGGCTGATCCGGCTTGGCACCGTCAGAATCATGGCAGTGGCTAGCCCGGGCGAGCAGGAGGGCGCGCTCGCGGGCGTTTTGCGTCAGGCTGGCAGCCCGTTCGAATTCGGTCCGGGCTTCGGCGTGCCGGT
>WBZX01000075.1_pt1 | contig 88400 bp, 87 predicted proteins | sample 5204211 | NCBI WGS metagenome assembly WBZX01 (sample SAMN12344362, study PRJNA552823) | activated sludge metagenome | biome: Activated sludge suspended growth; feature: Nitrification reactor; material: Wastewater; isolation source: activated sludge from nitrification reactor of wastewater... | reverse complement strand
GATCCAGCCCGCTGCGGATGATGTCGTGGGTACGCTCGTTGGTTTCCGTAATCCAGCACGGCAATTGGCGCGGGTGCTGGGCAGCGTTGCCGAGGAAGGAGAAAACCGGCAGCGGGTTGTCCGAATGTTGTTCTTCCATCACCGAAAAATCGATGGTCTTGCCATCGAGGCGCGGCGGCGTGCCGGTCTTCAGGCGGCCTTGCGGCAGGTTCAGTTCTTTCAGGCGGCCGGCCAGTGAAACCGACGGTGGATCGCCCATGCGGCCGCCGGTGTAGTTCTCCAGCCCGACGTGAATCTTGCCGTTGAGGAAGGTTCCAGCGGTTAACACCACGGCATCGGCCATGAAGCGGATGCCGAGCTGCGTCACGGCGCCGGCGACGCGCTCGCCTTCCATGATCAGGTCGTCACAGGCCTCGGCGAAGATGGTCAGATTGGGCTGATTTTCCAGTCGACCGCGAATCGCCTGCTTGTACAGTACGCGGTCGGCCTGGGCGCGGGTGGCGCGTACGGCCGGGCCTTTCGAGGCATTTAAAATGCGGAACTGGATGCCGGCTTCGTCGGTGGCCGCCGCCATCGCGCCGCCCAAGGCATCAACTTCGCGGACCAGATGGCCCTTGCCAATGCCGCCGATTGACGGGTTGCAGCTCATCGCCCCGAGTGTGTCGAGGTTGTGCGTCAGCAGCAGCGTGTTCGCCCCCGCCCGCGCTGCGGCCAGCGCAGCTTCGGTGCCGGCGTGACCGCCGCCGACGACGATGACATCGAAACGGGTGGGATAGAGCATTGGATCGGGCTTTTTCGCAGTGCAATGGCGGATCGCGGATTTTACTTCAGAGCGCTGAAATATCACAGGTTTTTGCCGCTTCCTTGCCCTGTCCGGTGAACTCAAGTAAGTTGCTGCAATGAGCATGAGCCCGGCCAAAGGTCCCAACCCTCTCGATAATGAAGAGATGCTGCTGGTTTTGCAGCAGTCGCTGACCAAAAAAAGAGTGCTGATCGTCGATCGTCACGCACCGGCGCGGGATTCCTTGCGTCTGATGCTTGGGGCGCTTGGTGTCATCCTGGTGCACGGTGCTGGAAATTCGGCCGAGGTATTGCGCCAGGTCAAGGGCAATCGCTTCGATATCATCCTTTCCGATTTCGTGCTCGATGACGGCCGCGACGGCCAGCAACTGCTCGAAGAATTGCGCCACGCGCACCTTATCCCGTTATCCACGGTATACATGATCATCACCAGCGAGCGCGGCCACACCAACGTGGTGGCGCTGGCCGAGCTGGCGCCAGACGATTACCTGATCAAGCCGTTTACCGCCGACCAATTGCAGATACGGCTGGTCAAAGCCATCTACAAGAAGCACGTACTGCGGGCTATTTACGAGCAGATCGAACGCGGCGCGCTGCAGGAGGCCATTGCTGCCTGCGACCGGGTGATCCAGCAACAGCCGCTGTTCACCTATGATGCGCTGCGCTTCAAGGGTGAGTTGCTGCATACGCTGGGCAAGACGCACGAAGCCGAAGAGGTGTTCCGGCGCGTGCTGGAAGGACGCGTCGTGCCCTGGGCCAAGATGGGCTTAGCCGTGGCCCTGCGCGACCGCGGTGCGCTGGATGAAGCGGAACAACTGGCCGAACAGGTGACGCAGGAAGCGCCAGACTATCTGTCCGCCTACGATTTTCTGGCCTCGGTGCATGAAGCCCAGGGCCGCCTGCAGGATGCCCAGCATTGCTTGCAGCGCGCGGCCGATGCTTCGCCGCACAACACCGTTCGGCAACGCCTGGTGGGCGATGTGGCGGCGCGCAACAAGGATCTTCTGTCGGCGGAAAAGGCCTATGGCAAGGTGATCGAACGGAGCAGGGGTTCCAGCCTGCGTACCGTCGATGACTTTGCCAACCTGTCGCGCGTCTTGGTCGAGCGCGGTGATGTCGCGGCATCACGCAAGATTGCTGCCGACATGAAGCGCGAATGGCGTGGCGACAAGCAGGCCGAGCTGGCGGCACTGGTGACCGAAAGTCTCTGCCTGAGCCACGAAGGCTCGGCCGACAAGGCACAACATCTGGTCGATCAGGCACTGGCCTTGCAAAAAACAGTCGAGGCCGAGGCGGTGGCCAAAGGCAAGCATGTTTCGCAACGCCTGGCGGTCGATCTGGCCCACGCCTGTTACGCGACCGGCAAGGAAGGCGATGCGGCCAGAATCATGCGTCAGGTGGCAGCCGAAAATCACGAGGACACGCACCTCATCGGTCACATCACCAGCGTTTTCGAAAAGACCGGCCAGCCCGATGCCGGCAAGGCGTTGCTCGATCAGGTTGGCAAGGAAATTATCGCGCTGAATAACAAGGGCGTCATGGCGGCGCGCAGCGGCGACCTGGAAGGTGCCGTGCAACTCTTGATCCAGGCGGCCGAGCAGGTACCCAATCTGCAATTTCTGGTCAATGCAGCCAAGGCGATTTATGCCTTGATGGACAAGCGAGGCTGGGATGAGGCGCTGGCGGCTCGTGCTCAGGATTATTTGCAGCGTGCCCAGCGCAAGGATCGGAAGAGCGCCAAGGTGGCCTCCGCGCGCGAACAGTATGTGACCGTCGCGAAAAAATACGGTATTGCCACCGACAAAGCCTGAGTTCATGCCGGCAGCAACATTTTGAAACCATTTTTCCGGGTAGGTCGTCCATCCTTTCGCGTCCTGCCGCGTTGATTAGTCATTCCCCGCTTAGTCGAGCGGGAGCAGCCTTGCATCCAAGGAGTTCATGATGTTGCAAATAGTCCATCGGATCGTATTCGCCCTTGTTGCGGTCGTTGCCCTGCCCGCCTTGGCGCAAAGCGATCCGCCAGCTCGCGTCGGTCGCCTTGCACTGATTGAAAATCAGGTCTTTTTTCGGGTTGACCGTAACGATCAGGGAGGACCGGCTACCTTGAACTGGCCGGTGAGCAGTGGCGCGATTATCGAAACCGGTCGACGTGGACGGGCCGAAATCTGGATCGGCTCCACAGCGTACCGGCTGGCCGGTGACAGTCAGGCCGAATTTACCGCCGTCGATGACAGCAGTGTCGATCTGCGCCTCAATGGGGGCAGCCTGGCGGTCAGCATTCTCGATCGTGATCAGGTTGACGATCTCATCGTTGCCACGCCGGATGGAGATGTTCGCTTTCTGACACCGGGGCGCTATCGCGTCGATGTTTATTCAGATCACAGTGAGCTGAGCGTTCAGGCGGGACAGGCCACCTTCGATGACCGTGGCCGCGTAGTCCCGGTTGCGGCCGGTCAGAAAGCCAGTCGGTGGAACAATGGTAGCGAGCGGGTCGATGGTGACTGGGACCAGGATGAATTTGACCAGTGGGTTGCCCATCGCGAAAACGTCACGCTGGCGTCCGTTTCCCGTCGATATGTTTCACAGCACATGACCGGCTATCAGGATCTCGACGGTTATGGCAACTGGCAGACGGTGCCCGAGTACGGCGCTGTCTGGTATCCGGGCGCCATTGCAGATGACTGGGCGCCCTACCGCTATGGGCGCTGGGCGTGGGTCGCCCCCTGGGGATGGACGTGGATCGATCAGGCGCCATGGGGCTTCGCACCCTTCCACTATGGCCGCTGGGCGATGATCCGCGGTCGTTGGGGCTGGGTACCGGGCAGTCACGTCGCACGTCCGGTCTATGCGCCGGCGCTGGTCGGCTGGATCGGCAATCCGGGCTGGCGCCTTGAGTTCAGTGCCGGTGCCGCCCCGGCCGTCGGCTGGTTCCCGCTGGCCCCACGTGAAGTCTATGTGCCTGGCTATCGCTACAGCCACAACTACGTTCGGCAGCTCAACGCCGGTCATGTCCGTGACGTTGGCGTGATTGACCGTGCCGAACGCGGCGGGCAGCGCCCGGCCTTCGCGAACAACAGTTTGCCGCGTGCCGTGACGGTTGTGCCGGCCAATCTGATGCGTGAAGGCAGGCCAATTACCCGTGGCGAACTTCGCCAGCCACCTCGCGCCGAAATGGGGCGCGCGCCGGTGGCTCGCCGAGCGCCGGATGTCGATTGGCTCAAACCGGCTCCCGGTGCAGTCCGATCCCATGGCGAAGAGCGGGGTGACTCGTTCAACCGTCCGCCGCGTCGAGACTATGTGGCACCGCGCCAAAACGTCATGGAGCGCGGGGCGCCGCGTCCCGAGCCGATGCCCGGCAATCCGGATCGCCCGGCCTACCGCCAGCCGGCGCCGGATGGCGTAAATGGTCGCGGGCCGGAGCCACGCCACGATGTATTGCGCGGTTCACCGGAAATGCGCCAGCAAGCTGAAAGTCGTGGCCGCCCATCGGCTGACGTTGCGCCGGTTGCGCCGCCACCGCGTCGGGAAATGCCGGCGCAAGCGCCACGCCCGGCAACGCCCGAAGCGGTCCCGGCGCCGCCGAGTGACGGTCGTCGCGGATTTTCGCGCCGCATGGATGATGCGCAGCCCGTGACACAGCCGCCGTCCCAAGCTGCGGAAACAGCACCGGCGCCCACGCCGCGCCGCGAAGACTTCCGTCGCCAGGGTGATCCGCGGTTCGAGGGTGGCATGCCCAGCCGTCCGCCCGAAGCGGCCCCGGCGCCGCCAAATGATGGTCGTCGCGGATTTTCGCGCCGCATGGATGATGCACAGCCCGTGACACAGCCGCCGTCCCAACCTGCGGAAGGAGCACCGGCGCCCACGCCGCGCCGCGAAGGCTTCCGTCGCCAAGGTGATCCGCGGTTCGAGAGTGGCATGCCCAGCCGTCCGACCGACGTGGCCCCGGCCACCGTCCCGGCGCCAGCTCCTGTGCTCGCCCCGCCATCCCCACGCCGCGAGATGCCGGCGCCGATGCCGGAAGTTCGCAGCGAACCGCGCCAGCCGCCTCGCCCACCGATGAGTCCGCCACAAGAACGCGAGCAACGCCGTGACGCGCCACCGCCGCGTGATTTCCAGCGCATGGAGCGCCCGGCCCAGCGAGAAGCCGTTACGCCCCCACCGGTCATGCGCCAGCCAGAAATGCCGCGGCCGGCACCGCCACCGGAAGTCAGAGCACCTGCACCAGCCCCGGCACCGGTCGCGCCAATGCCGCAGCGTGTTGAGCCGCAGCGGCCGCAGGCGGCACCCCAGGCAGCGCCGCAAGCGGGTGGCCAGAATGAACCGCGTCGTCGCCACGGCAATGAGGATGATCGCGGCGGGCGCTAGTGGATGTACCACATGATCGAGGCAGGGATTGGCCTCGGTCATGCGCTGCGGCTGAATGCCCTCGGCCAGGGCAATTCGCGGCAGTCGGCATGATAAAGTTGAATCTTTGCGCAGAGCGGAATTTGCCATGTTCTCAGGAATCGTCGCGGCGGTCGGCCGCATCAATAAACTCACCCCCCGCGAAGTCGGCTATCGCCTGCATGTCGATGCCGGTTCACTGGGCCTTGATGGCGTTGCGCTGGGTGATTCGATTGCCCACAACGGCGTCTGCCTGACGGTGGTCGGCCGTGAAGGCAACGAGTTCATGGTCGACGTTTCGCCGGAAACCCTGTCCTGCACGGTCGGGCTGGATGCCCCCGGCCCGGTCAATCTGGAAAAGGCACTGCGCTTGAACGATGTCATCGGCGGCCATCTGGTTTCAGGCCACGTGGACGGGGTCGGTGAAGTGCTGCGTTTTGATCCGGTGGGTGACAATCGCCTGCTCGAAATTCGTGCGCCAAAGGATATTGCCAAGTTCATCGCGCGCAAGGGCTCGATCGTGGTCGATGGGACCAGTCTCACGACCAACGACGTTCAAGGCACCGATTTCACCATCAATTTGATCCCGCACACGCTGGAGAATACGACCTTGAATCGACTCAAGCCGGGCAGCAAGGTCAATCTGGAAATTGACCTGATCGCCCGCTATTGCGAGCGCCTGCTCAGTGCGGAACGTGAGCGCTGAACAATGATGCGCTGGCGACTTTTCTGTCTGGTGGCGCTGCTTGCGGCGTTAGCCGGTTGTGCCGTTCCCAGCGGCACTCGCTTGCAGCCGGGGGTCAGTCGGATTGACGACGTCGAGCGAACCATGGGCTTGCCGGCCATGCGCTGGCGCGAACCGGATGGCGGTGAACGACTGGCTTACCCATTCGGCCCCATGGGCTTCTACACCTACATGGCGCGTACCGATGCCGCCGGCGTGCTGGTCAGCAACGACAACGCGCTCGATCCCAAGTATTTCGCGCAGATCAAGGCGGACATGACGGAGCAGGATGTCATGCGCACGCTGGGCCCGCCGGTGGAACACTGGACGGTCTATTTCAAGGCGCGTGACGAACTGGTGTGGGAATGGCGCTATTGCGACGACTGGGGTGAGCCGGCTCGATTCAACGTGCTGTTCGACGGTACGACCCGACGCGTACGATCCACCATGAGCCAGACGGAAAGCATGATGGGCCTTTCGGATGCGAATGGCCGCCGGTGGTGCAAGCGCTGAGGCGCCGCGCTTTCGCCGCTGTTTTGCATCGTCAGCCTTGAAATACAACCCCCCCGCCCCCATAATCCTAAGCATGGTTGTAATTCCGGCAATCTGGAGGCGTTCTGGACAGGGGTTCGATTCCCCTCACCTCCACCCAAGGACATTCCGTTGAGTGTGTTTGGATGGGGGTGTACTGGCTTCGACAGGGCGGGCAAAGGTGCGCAGGCAACTCGTCAGGCGATCGACGTTAATGAAGCAAATCCATAATTGCCAATGATGAGCAATTCGCTATTGCCGCCTAAAAACGGTTAGCCGGGGCTGCTAGAGCCTTGTTACCAAAGATAGCCGGCGGGGACTTCGGTCCCCGTCGTCACGTCTGATAGCCGGTCAGCCGGCTTCAATTTTCCAGTCGGAAGACAATGGGCACGATGACCGTTGCCTCAATGGCTTCATCGCCCCGCCGGGCCGGCACGAAACGCCAGCGTGCCACGCTTTGCCGGGCGCTCTCATCCAGTCTTTCGAAATTACTGGTTTTTTCGATGTCGACCGCAGCAGCCCGACCTTCTGCCGTGACGCGAACCTTGAGCAGCACCTTGCCCTCCTCGCCCAGACGGCGCGAGAGCGCCGGGTAGGCGGGGTGGGGGTTTTGCAGGTAAGCCGCGTCGAAGCGGACAGCGCTGACGGTAGTGGACGGAGGGGCCGGCGGGGCTGAATTGCTTGCGGGGGCCGGTGGCGCAAGGGGGGGGGGCGTGACTACCGGCGCCGGTACTGTGAAGGTGGTCGGTGCGCTGACTTTTGCTGGAGTCACGGCAATGACCGGGCGCGGTGCCGGGGCCGGTTTTTCGCGATGCTGCTTGATGGGCTTTTGCACCTTCTCGGGCGGTACCGGCGGGATCACCTGCGGTGGTGCAAGCTCTTCCTGCAGGGTGACAGTGACCGGCAGGGGCGGGGTGACTTCAAGTTTGTCGACGGATAGCGGCAGCGGATAGAACACAACCGCGAGGTGCAGGGCCAGGGCGAGCAGAAAATAAGGACCGGTGTGCAGCCATTCAAGGGGGGGCGGCTGGAGAGGGCGGAGGCCGGCGGTCATCTTTTCATTATATCCGTGCCGCCTGCGACAATTTGCCACATCGGCAAGCAATGGCCGAGTGCTTAGAATCCGCTCCTCGTTAAGTTTTTGTTTTTCAACGTTTTTTGACATGGATCAAGAGCACTTCATGACCGCGGCTGTTTTGCCTCCACTGGATTGTCGGGAAAGACCCTTGGCACCCAGCGAGCGCCTCGTCAATGCTGCGCTCGTCATCCTGCTTCATCTCATGCTGGCCTACGCCATGCTCTATGTCTCGGTCAGGAACGAGCTGATCGAGTTGCCGCCCAGCATCAGTGCGCGCCTGTTGCCGATGATCGAAGAAAAAGTGGAGCCGGCCAAGCCGTTGCCACCACCGCCCAAACCGGTGCCGCAGGTGCGCAAGCAGCCGGTCGTTGAGCCGCAGCCGGTACTTGCCGTGGCCAGCCCGAACGCGTCGAGCATTTTTGTCGTTGCCCCGCAACCGTCGGCCCCGCCGCCGCAGCCTGTCGTTGCCGCGCCGCCCGCTCCGGCGCCGGTGGCCGTGGTGGCTGCCCGTTTTGATGCCGATTACCTGCATAACCCCAAGCCGGTCTATCCGACGCTTTCGCGGCGCATGAATGAAGAAGGCAAAGTGTTGTTGAAGGTTCGCGTCAGCGCGCAAGGCACTGCGCTGGATGTGGCTGTTTCGAAATCGAGCGGCTTCTCGCGGCTTGATGCCGCCGCTGCCGATGCCGTTACCCACTGGCGCTTCGTGCCGGCGAAGCGGGGCGATGAGGCTGTCGATTCTTCGGTGATCGTTCCGATCACCTTTGCGCTTGAGTAGGAAAGGAAAAACATGAATTCGCAACTGGGCCTCGCCCACTTCTGGAGCCAGGGTGATCTGGTCACGCACACCACCGCGATTATCCTGGCGCTGCTGTCGCTGGCCTCGTGGTCAATCATCCTGAGCAAGCTGTTGTCGGCCTGGCGGGCTTCGCGTTCGCTGGAACGCTCGCTGGCCAGTTTCTGGGATGCCAATTCGTTGCCCGAGGCGCTCGAAGCCTTGCGCCGCGACGACCCCTCCGGGATTTTCGCCGGGCTGGCGTTGACCGGCGCCCATTCCGCCCAGGCCCATCAGCAGAACGCGGCGCGGGGCATCGGTGCCGGCGTCAATGCCAGCGAATTCGTCACCCGCTCGATGCGCTCGCACATCGTTAATACGCAGGCGCGGATCGAACGCGGCCTGACTTTTCTTGCTTCAGTCGGGTCGACCGCACCATTTATTGGCCTGTTCGGCACGGTCTGGGGCATCTACCACGCGCTGGTCGGTCTTTCCGGCGCGACTCAGGTGGTTCTCGACAAGGTGGCCGGACCGGTCGGCGAGGCGCTGATCATGACGGCAGCCGGCCTCTTCGTCGCCATTCCGGCCGTGCTCGCCTACAACGCATTTACCCGGGCCAATCGTCTGGTCGCCGTGCAACTCGACGGTTTTGCCCATGACTTGCACGCCTACCTGACGACCGGCGTGCGCGTCGGCGGCAATGTCAATCTGGTCGATATCGGCGCTGCCCGCGCCAGCCGGCAGGCCTGATCATGTCTTTCGGAAGCTTCGACGAAGCGGGCGTTACCCAGCCGATGGCCGAAATCAACACGACACCACTGGTCGACGTGATGCTCGTGCTGCTCGTTATCTTCATCATCACCGCCCCGCTCTTTCACCAAGCGGTGCCGATCGACCTGCCGCAGGTCAATGCCACCAAGCTCGATGACAAGCCGGAAGTGATCCAGTTGGCCATCGACGCTGACGGCAAGGCTTTCTGGAATGGCGAAGCCATCCACCACGATGCACTGGCTGCCCGCTTTGCCGCCGCCAGCAGTCGCCAGCCGGAATTGCACCTGCGCGCCGACCGCAAGGTGGCTTATGAAAAGGTGGCTGACGTCATGGCCGCCGCGCAGCGCGCCAGCATCACAAAAATTGCATTTCTGACCGAGTCGGCGCGCTAGACGCCGCAGTGTTTCATCGTCCCGCTACGGGGCGAATAATTTGGGGGTTTTGAACGTGGGTCACCGTCTTTTCAGATTCAATACGCTGTTTTATGCCGTTATTGCAGCCTTTGCCGCGGGTTCCGCTGCTTTTGCCGCCGACCAGGGCGAAGACAAGCAACTTGGCGAAATGGTCATCAAGAGTGACAAGCCGGCAGTGCCGGCCAATGTCCCGGCGAGCACCGAAAGCGTGACGGCCAAGCAGATCGCTGAAAGCGTGAATTCGGTGTCCTCGGCTGGCGCCCTGAGTTACGTGCCCAGCGTTCACGTGCGCGAACGCTTCATCGGTGACGTCAACGGTGGCCTGGCCATGCGGATGTATGGCGTCAATTCCAGCGCACAGACGATTGTTTACGCCGATGGCCTGCTGCTCTCCAACTTCCTGAACAACAGCTGTTGCCCCGGCCCGCGCTGGGGCATGGTGTCGCAGCATTCGATTGACCGGGTCGATGTCATCTACGGCCCGTTTTCGGCGCTGTATCCCGGCAATTCGGTCGGTGGCGTGGTGCTGATGAGCACTCATATGCCGAGCAAGCTGGAAGCGCACGCGCAGGCCGATGTGTTCGCCCAGAACTTCAAGCTCTACGGCACCAACGATACCTTTACCGGAAACCATGTCGCCGCCAGCGTCGGCAACAAGGTCGGTGACTGGTCGTTCTGGCTGAGTGCCGACCATCTGGACAACCATAGCCATCCCACCGATTTCACGTCGGCCACCGCCAAGTCGGGGGCAGCTGCCGCAGCCGGGCAATTCACGACGGTTAGCGGGGCCTCGTATGACCTCGATACCGCCAGCCGGCAACGGGTGATCACCGCGGCCACCAGCCTCGACCATACGGTGAAGGACGATGTCACGATCAAGGTCGGCTACGATTTCTCGCCAACGACGCGGGCGACTTACACCTTCAATGTCTGGCAAAACACGTCGGACAAACTGATCGACAGCTACCTCAGGGACGCGGCCGGCAACACGATTTACGGCACCACTTCGACGCCTGGCCCTTTCCGCTACGTGCGCATCAACGGCAAGGACTACAGCGTTACTGCGCCGAGCGTCAGCTCTAGCGAGAGTGAGTACATCATGCACGGCCTGTCGCTGAAATCCGATGACGGCGGCGCCTGGGCCTGGGACATGGTGGCCAGCTATTTCAATCAGAACAAGGACGTCACTCGCGCCTCTTCGGGCAATTCCGGCACGACGCCGTCCACCGCCGCGACAGCGGGATCGATCAACTATGGCGACGGAACAGGCTGGTACACCGTCGATCTGCGCGGCATCTGGCGTCCGGACGGCAATATCAGCAGCGCCCATCAGGTCAGTTTCGGTTTCCACACCGACACCTACACGACCAAATCAGACAAGTACGACCTGGTTTCCGGCAGCAACTGGCAAACCAGCAGCGCTGGCGCCTTGAATACCAACTCCCGCGGCGAGACGACGACCCGTGCGATCTATCTCCAGGACGCCTGGCGGATTTCGCCGAAATGGACGCTGGTCGTCGGCGGCCGGGAGGAGCGCTGGGAAGCCACGGACGGCAGCAACTACTCAGGCTCGACCGGGAACGTCAGCTATCCGGACAAGAGCGTCCGGGCGTTTTCGCCCAAGGCTTCGTTGTCCTACCTGGTCAATGACGACTGGGCGCTGCGCGGTTCGTATGGCCGGGGCACGCGTTTCCCGACGGTCAATGAATTGTTCAAGAGCGCCACCATCACGAGTGGAGGTACCGCGGCAACGGCGGCTCAGATCGCCCTCTTCCCGGCGCCCTACAACGTGGCTTTCACCAACAACCCCAACCTCAAGCCGGAGGTTGCCGACTCCTGGGAATTCACCGTCGAGCGCTTCCTGGCCAACGGCTTGTGGCGGACCTCCTTGTTCGGTGAGGAAAAGCGCAATGCGCTGATTTCACAAACCGACCTGACGACCATTCCCGGTTTCAGTATCAGTAGCGTCCAGAACGTCGACAAAGTTCGCAGCTACGGGCTGGAAACCTCCGTGCAGGCCAATGACGCACTGGTGCGTGGCCTTGATCTGATGGGTAGCGTTGCCTACGTGCATTCGCGGATTGTCGAAAACTCGGCCAACCCCGGTCTGGAAGGCACTGAGCAGACGCTGATTCCGGCCTGGCGGGCTTCGGCGCTTGCCGTTTATCACCTGTCTGACGCGCTGTCCTACAGCCTCGGCTGGCGTTACAGCGCCCGCCAGCATACGGCGCTCTACAACACGACGACGGGGCAGTACCCCGATCCGAATGCCGACACCTATGGCGGGCGGAGCAGCTTCAGTATTTTCGATGCCAAGGTGGTCTACAAGATTGCCAAGCAGTGGTCCGCTTCGCTCGGCGTCGACAACATTGGCAACGTCAAGTACTACACGCTCTATCCCTACGCGCAGCGGACGTTCTTTGCTGGGTTAAAGTTTGATCTCTGATCGATGCCAACGCCGACGATGAAACCCAGCCAAATCCGCCGAATGCCTTTTTCCCTGATGCCTTTGTTCAGGGCGACGGCATTGGCGACTTGCCTTGTTGCAACAGCCAGTGGCCAAGCGCTGGCCGCCGACGCCATGCCCGGCATGAGCAAAGGCGCGCCCCGGCCGGAGCTCGGCTCATCCGCCGTGTTCGCGCCGGATGGCAGCCTGCTGGTTGCGGCCAAACAGGGCGAGCACGTGATGATTTACCGCAGCGCCGACGAGGGCAAAAGCTGGTCGGCCCCTGCTGCGGTTAACGCCCAACCAGAGGCAATTTCCGCCGATGGCGAAAACCGCCCCAAGATCGCCTTTGCCGCCGATGGCGGGCTATTGGTGTCATGGACGCATCCTTTCTCCAAGCCGAATACCGGCTCTGTGCGCTTTGCCCGGGCAGACGATGGCGCGCATTTCTCGGCGCCAGTGACCGTGCATCAGGACAAGGCGATCATCACGCATCGCTTTGAATCGATGCTGCCGCTGCCTGACAACCGGGTGCTCATGGCCTGGATCGACAAGCGCGATCTGGAAGTCGCCAAGGCAGGCAAGACGCCTTACCGCGGAGCAGCCATCTACGCGGCGCTGTCGACTGACGGCGGGCGCAGCTTTCAGCCCGAATACAAACTGGCCGATTACTCCTGCGAATGCTGCCGGGTGACCAGCGCCATCGACCGCGACGGCGCGCCGCTCTTCATGTGGCGTCATGTCTTTGTGCCGAACGAACGCGACCATGCCATCGTCCGCCTCAAGCCGGACGGCTCGCCGGAGGCACTGCAGCGGGCCACCTTCGAGCGCTGGAAAGTGGATGGCTGCCCGCACCACGGCCCGTCGCTGGTCCTCGATGAAAAAGGTGTCCGGCACGCCGTCTGGTTCAATCAAAAAGATGGCGAAGGCCGTGTCTTCTACGGTCAACTGGAAAATCTGGGCAAAAATGAAATTTCCGGCCAACGCACGGTCGGCGGCCCGCGTGCCGCCCATGCCGACATCGCCGCGGCCGGTGGCAAGCTGGCGATTGCCTGGAAGGAATTCGACGGCGAACGGACGCAATTGCGGGCCATGGTCTCCGCCGACGGCGGCAGCACCTTTACCGAGATCGCCCTGGGTTCCACCGATGGCGCTTCCGATCAACCGCGCGTCATTCGTCGCAACGACAAGCTCTTCGTCTTCTGGCGCACCGAAAAAGACGGCTTCGGCCTCTTCCCGACGCCATGATTCGCCGACTTTTCGCCCTGCTTTTCCTGATTGCCGCCGGCCCGCTGGCGGCTGCCGATTTCACGCCGCTCGATCGCCTGGCGGCGAAGCTGTTGCTCGATCCGGCCAGTCACCAGCAACCGACCATCGTCGCCTTGTGGTCGTCCGACTGCAATTACTGCAAGAAAAATCTGGGTCTGTTGTCGCGGCTGGCCAAAAGCAACAAGAAGTTACGCGTGATCACGGTTGCGGCTGAGCCGGAATCCGCCCAGCTCTGGCCGATGCTGAATCGATACGCCCTGAGCGGGCCGCGTTACGCCTACGGCACTGACAACCCGGAGGCGATTGCCTACGCAATTGATCCGAACTGGCGTGGCGAATTGCCGCGGACTTTCCTGTTCGACGGGCGTGGCGGCAAGGAGACTTTCGCTGGCGTCATCTCGACCGGAACCGTTGAAAAAGCGACGGGCCTGCGCTTCTAAACAGGCGGATCAGCCGGCGAGCGCCGGATCGACCCGGAAGCTGCGCGTGGCGTGCACTCCGTCGACCTTGATCGGCACCAGCACCTTGCTTCGTTCCAGTGTCTTGATAATGCGCGAAATGGTTTCGAAGCGCAGATCGGTGATGTCGGCAATATCCTGCCGGGTCGGCAGCACGACCTGACCGGCGCGGTCGGTGAACAGACGGATCAGGCCAAGGACGCGATCCGCAGCCTGGCCGCCGCGCAGGGCGACGACTTCGCCTGCCCGTTTCTGGGCCTGAGCCAGCGAAGCGAGCAACGAGTCCCCGGCCAACGCCGTCTCGCCATCCGGCCAGGGCACCAACTCGCAGTGTGTCAGGGCGGTAGCGGTGAATGTGTAGGCGCCGAACAGCAGCGTCTCGCAGCCGAGGATGTCGCCGGCTACGACCAGGCTGGCAAAGCTTGCCTCACCGGTGGGTGTGTAGCTGTCGAGGCGGACGACGCCATGGCGCAAGCGCCAGGCCAGGCCGCTACCTCCAGCCGGGTAAATGGCCTGACCGGCCGGCATCGCTCGCGCTTTTCGCGGTGGCGAGGCGATGCTGCGGTCAACCGGAAAAAACGGGTTCATTTGAAATTTACCCGCGTCGGCATATTCAAAAGCGCTGCGTCACGCCGACGGTAGCCGACCAGCGCGTGGCGAGTTGGCCGGAGCCGGCTTCGTTCGGGTCGACATTCATGTACTGCACGATGGGTAGCTGAACGTAGCCGTAGACCTGGGTTTGTGGCGTGATGGCGTAGCTCAGGCCAGGACTGAGGTGCACGGCGTAGCCGCCGGAGGCCGGGTTGGCATTGGCGCCGGTGTCGCGCCTGCGATGCTGGCCGTTGAGTTGCAGCAACAGATTCAGACCTTGTGCCACTTCGACGTGGGTGCCCAGGTCGACGCTGACATCGTTGCCTGGACGGTACTCGTCCTTCGTTGAAATCGCCGACTGCACCTGGGCGCTGACAAACCAGCCCCAGCCGCTGCCCGGCGCGTTCTGGAAATAGTAGGTGCCGAGGATGCCATCGGTGCTGCCGGTGCCTGGCTGGGTGGAGCGCTCCAGCGCATAAGGCGTGGTCGGGTCGTTCGGGTCGGGCGGCGACATCGTCTTGCTGGTCGACCCCGTGGCCAATTTGAGGCCGAAGCGGATGCCGGCGCCCGCGTCGTGATTGGCCAGCTGAAACTTGTATTTCCCGAGCAGGCGAATGTCGCCCGGTTCGCTGAACTTTGCCTGTTGCTCGAAGGCGCCGGAGGCCGCATCGAAGGTGTGCGTGTGGTCGCGCATGACGAAGGGCAGGCCGAGCGTTACGCCCCATTGCCGATTGATGGCGTAGTCGAGATTCAGATTGACCTGCTGATTGATGGTGCGCTTGTTCTCGATTTCGCTGTCGGAACCGCTCGGTGCCTCGGTTGCCCGCTTCGAAGAGCCGGCCATCCAGCGGTCAGCCTTGGCGTAAGAGTAGCGCAGGTCGGCCTGCAGGCCGCTATCGTTCGAGAGGCCCTGAACGTCCCAGTTGGTATTGACCATGCAGTAGGATGAACCGCAGGAGGCGTGCGCGATGTTGGCGATCAGCAAACAGGGGAGGGCAAATTTTAGCGGCGTCATTGTCTGTCGAGGGCGTCAGTCGTTCCGGAACGCCGGATTGTAAGGGCTGGCAGCGACTAACCGGCCTGCGACATATTGTCGCGGACAGGGGGCACCCCCGGCTGGTGCCGGGATGTGCACGATTTAAGGCGCTAGAACTTGATGGTTACCGCAGCAAACAACGAGCGACCCATCCCGGGCACTGCGTAACCGTAGGGTGGCCGCGTGGTGCCCGACCAGGTGGTGGAGGGGCCGATGGACATGGTCATGCCCTGACCAATGTAGGCACCGCCCAGAGGCAGCGCGTACTGTTTGTCGAGCGCATTGTCGAGACCGATATCGACGCGCACATTCTTCCATTCGTAACTGCTGCGCAGGTTGAGCAGGCTGTAGCCGCTGGTACTGATTTCACTGCGTGTCCGAGAGACATCATCCTTGGCACTGACCAGTTGTTCCTCGATGGTGTTGGTCCAGTTGCCAAGACGGTGCTCCAGTGTCAGGCGGGCGTTGAGCGGCATGATGTTGTAAAGGTAGTCGCCGGTATCCCGATTCTTGCCGCGCACATAAGCAATCATGCCCCTGGCCGTGAAGCTGCCGATCCCCCGGACCGTGCCGAGTGCCGCAAAGCCGGACAGGTCAAGCCCGTAGAGGTAGGCGTCCTGATTGATCAGTGTCAGGTAGTTGTACTGATTGCTCGGGCAACTGGCGGCGAGACATTGGGCGTCGATGTAATTGTTGACCAGGCTGTAATAGGGCGTGATTTTCACGTTCCACAGCGCCTTGCCGGCGTCGTGCCAATCCGCACTGAGGCTGAGGGTGTGAGCAACTTCCGGTTTCAGGTCGAGATTGCCGACGTAGCCATTGCCGTCGTTGACCCAGTTGTTCATGGTCATCGCCATGCCGTTGGTGGACCAGGTGTAGCGCTCATAGAGGCTGGGCGAGCGGGTCTTGCGCGAGTAGCCGCCTTCGTAGGTCTGGCGGGCATCCGGCGTGAAGCGGGCCAGCGCGCTGAGGTCGATATTGTGGTCGGTGCGGCTGCGCTCGGCGTTGTTGAAGGCGCTCGGGTTGTAGGATGCGTTGTAGCCCTGAACCGTGCCGGTATCCATCATCACCGTGCTGCTGCGGGCGCCGAGCAGGGTCATCCATTGCGTCGACCAGGCTGCCTCCCACTCGCCGAAGACATCGAAGCGATCACGCTGGCCGTTGTTGATGTTCCAGAACGTATTCGGGCTCATCATGGGCGAATGGTCCACGGGTGCCCACCAGTCGCTGAGGCGATAGTGCTGGTATTCGCTGCCGACGCGGAAGAGGTCGCGATCGGAGCCGATGATCTCGGCCTTGAGGGCGAGGCCGGTGTTTTTGCCATCGGTATTCATCGGCATGCCGGCGACGTTGTGGGCGGCGCCATACCAGTAAAGCTTGTCTTCCAGGAAGTTCATCTCGTGCTGCGTCTCTTCGTGATAGACGCGGCCTTCGAGCCTGCCCCAGGCGAATCTGCCGGTGTAGCCAAGGTTGACCTGCTTGCTCTCGTTGTGGGTCATGTCCATATGCTGGTTGGGGAAGCCCTGATACGGGATGTGCTGATAGCCCAGCTTGAGATCCAGCACATGGTTGTCCAGCCGGTAGGCCATCGCAAGCTGATGGTTCTCGGTCTTGTAAGCCGTCGAGCCGACTTCGTTGCCGGGAATCCAGTGGGAACCGGCCGTGGTGTAGGTAGCCAGCGTGCCCGGCTTGAAATCCTTGGCCGACGTGTAATTGCCGGATTCGGCGGTCGAGCCGCTGTAGCGGATGCTGATGTTTTCGCTGGCGATGCTGGCCGACGCATTGGCCCCCCAGGCATTGCCGTTCGAGCGGTAGAAGGCACCCAGTTGGCCGCTGGTCTGCAAGCCTTCGCCGGGATTCGCGAAGCGTGGGGCGGTCGAATTGACGATGATCGTCCCGCCGATGCTGTCGCCGCCGGCGCTGACTGGCGTGATGCCCGCATAGACCCGGACGCTGTCGACGTTGCTCGGATCAATGTAGGAGAGCGGTGGATTCATGTGGTTGGCGCAGGCTGAAACGAGGTCCATGCCATCAACCTGAATGCGCAATCGGTCGTCAGACAGACCATGGAGGCTGGGCAGGCTGGACACGCCACCGGCGCTCTGCAGATAGACACCGGGAACGTCACGCAGCAGACTGGCCGTGTCACTGCTGGCGGCGCGCATTGATGACAGCGTGTTGGGGTTGACCGCCGTTGATTCGGGCAGCGCCTTGGGTTTTTGGGCGCTGACCACGATATCGTCCAGCATTGGGTCGGACTGGGCAATGGCGCCATGCATCAACGCCGACGATGAAAAAGCCACGGCCATTGCGGCGGCCAGCGGGCGGATGCGGAACCCCATGAAACACTCCCAGACTATTGGTTTTTTAGCGGATGCTAATTTTCCAAAAGATCAGGGGCGGCGGGAATGTGGCAAATTGTCGCGGGCAAGGCGCGCGACCACGTGTCGATTTTGCTCGATTTTTCCGGTTGACCGTGGCAGTCAGAACGGCGGTGCGGCGGCACCACCCTGCGGCCGTTCAGGCGTTCAGCTTGTCCAGCGCTTCGCGCAGTTTCAACGGCTCGTCAAGGCGCAGCATCTTGCGAACGTTGGGGGCGAGTTCGTTGACCTCGGACTTCAGGACACGGTTCTTGACCTTGAGGATCTGTGACGGGTGCATCGAAAAGGTACGCAAGCCCATGCCGAGCAGCAGCCGGGTGAGGTCCGGGTCGCCGGCCATTTCGCCGCAGACGGAGACCGGGATATTGGCCTTTTCGGCCATCGACAGCGTGTGGGCGAGCAGCATCAGTACCGCCGGGTGCAGAGGGTCGTAAAGCGCGGCAACCTGTTCGTCGGAGCGATCGATGGCCAGCGTGTACTGGATCAGGTCGTTGGTGCCGATCGACAGGAAATTGAGTCGGCGCAGGAAAAGCCCGATGGCCAGCGCGGCAGCGGGAATTTCGATCATGCCGCCAATCTGGATGTCTTCGTCGAAAGCGGCCTTTTCGCCGCGCAGGCTGGATTTGGCCTGTTCCACGGCGGCCAGTGTCTGGTCGATCTCATGGGCGTGCGCCAGCATCGGGATCAGCAGCTTGATCGGGCCGTACTTGGATGCACGGAGGATGGCACGCAACTGGGTCTGGAACATGCGGGGCTCGGCCAGCGACAGGCGGATGGCGCGGCGGCCGAGGGCAGGATTGGTCTTGACGCGGTCACCGGCCGTGCTCTCCGGGCGCAGATCCTTGTCGTTGCCGAGGTCGAAGGTACGGATGGTGACCGGCCGGCCACCCATGCCCTTGACCACCTTTTTGTAGGCTTCGTACTGCTCCCGCTCATCCGGCATGTCGCCGCGGTCGAGGAAGAGAAATTCGGTGCGGAACAGCCCGATCCCCTCGGCACCAGCGTCGAGCGCCACTGGCACGTCGTTGGGCAATTCGATGTTGGCGAACAGTTCGATCGGTACCCCGTCGATGGTTTCCGACTTGGCTGTCTTCAGGCGTTTCAGCTTGTTTTTTTCAAGCTCGATCTGTTCCTGGCGCAGCTTGTATTCATCCAGCACGCGCTGGTCTGGATTGACGATGACGACGCCACGCAGGCCGTCGACGATCAGTTGTTCGCCATCGCGAATCAAACCGCGGGCGTTTTCCAGACCGAGAACGGCAGGGATCGCCATGCTGCGGGCGAGAATGGAGGTGTGCGACGTGGCGCCACCGACATCGGTGATGAAGGCCGCGAAACGGTGTTCCTTGAATGAAATCGTGTCAGCCGGCGAGAGGTCGTGGGCGACGACGATCAGGACTTCTTCCTTGGAGCGCTTGGCATTTTTCAGCGTGGCGCGGCCGGGGTGTCCGAGCAGCTCCTTGACGACGCGTTCGACCACCTGAACGACGTCGAACTTGCGTTCGCGCAGGTAGAGATCGTCGAATTGCTCAAACTGGTCGACCAGTTGCTCCATCTGCTGGACCAGCGCCCATTCGGCGTTGCAGCGGCGTTCGCGGATGATCTCGCGCGGCTTGACCGCCAGCTCCGGGTCTTCCAGGAACATGGTGTGGATGTCAATGAAGGCATTGAGCTCGGCCGGCGCGTGCTCGGTGTTCTCCTTCATCAGGATCAACTCTTCCTTGACCGCACTGACCGCCGCGTCGAAACGCTCGATTTCCTTGTCGATCATGCGCGGCGCCAGGGTCAGGTGGGCGACCTCCAGCGTGGCATGCGACATGAGCATGGCCCGCCCGATGGCGATGCCGCCAGAAACGCCGAGGCCGTGCAGGGTAAAGCTCATGGGCCGACCTTTCGGGGGGCAGCCCCGGGGAAGGTCGACACCCCTTCGGGGGGCCGCGCGCTAACCAGGCAAGGAGATCGATTCATTCATTCTCCCTCACCGAAATAATCGGCGATCAGTGCCAGCAGCGCTTCCATGGCCTCCGCTTCGTCGACCCCTTCGGTTTCCAGCGTAACTTTTGATCCCTTGCCGGCAGCGAGCATCATCACGCCCATGATGCTTTTGGCGTTGATGCGGCGCGTGCCCTTGCTCATCCAGACCTCGCACTTGTGCTTGCCGGCCAACTGCGTCAGCTTGGCAGAAGCGCGGGCATGCAGGCCAAGCTTGTTGATGATTTCAGTTTCGGTAGTCAGCATAGTTTAATGGTCCAGCATGTTGATAATGCCGTCTCGGCCGCCATCACGGGCGCGGACGATCAGGATGTCCATGCTCCGGTCGCGATAGTGAAGCGCCCGTAGCAGCATGGGTAAATTGACACCGGTCAAACCTTCGACACGGCCGCGTTCGAGCAACTTTAGCGCAAGGTTGGCCGGTGATGCACCGAAAATATCCGTCAGCACCAGCACGCCTGAGCCACGATCGACCAATGAGAGCATTTCGCGCGCCAAAGGCAACAAATCCAGCGGGTCATCCTGAGGACTGAGGCCAAGCTGGAGCAATTGCGTCGGGCGCTTGTTCAGCACATCGCAGACGTTCTGGACGAGTGCCTCACCATAGCTGCCGTGTGTAATGAGAAGGATGCCGATCATGTCTGCGATTCTAACAGCCAGTCGGGCTGACGTGCTTTACCGGCGACTGACGATCAGTATGCCGATGACGACCAGCGCAGCACCGGCCATTTGTGCCAGCGAAATTGATTCGCCCAGCAGCCACCAACCGAAACCGATGGTCAGGATAGGCCCGATCATGCCAAACAACGATGCCTGTCCGGCGCCGATCCGGCGAATGGCAGCCGACTGTGCAAAGACCGGCACGATGGTGGCAAACAGCGCCATCGCCAATCCCCAGGCATAGACTGGCAGCGGCTGGACGAAGGCGCCCAGGGGGTGCGACGCCAGAAAGTGTGCGAGCGTCACGGCCGACGAAACCAGCATGGCCAATGCTGAAAAGCGCATGGCGCCGAGGCGGGTGATCATCGGGGCGCTACCGGACAGATAGAGCGCATACGACACACTTGACCCAAAGACCAGCGCTCCGCCCATCAGCACGGAACGCGTGTCGCCGAGCCCGAGGTCGTGTACGAAAGCGAAGCCGATACCCAGATAGCACAGCACGACCGCAATGCTCTCGCGGCGGGTGAAGGGCTTGCCCTGAAATATCACGCCGATCAGGATGGTCAGCGTCGGATAGGTGAACAAGATCAGTCGCTCAAGGCCGGCTGATATGTATTCCAAACCCCAGAAATCAAGAATGCTCGCACCGTAGTAGCCCAGGCAACCGAGGGCAAACAGCTTCAGCCAATCGTCACGCGTGAGACTCGCCCCGGCCTTCTGCCCAGCCAGGCCAACCCACAGGAAAACAGGCAACGCAAAGCCCATGCGCAAGGCAAGCAGCGTGATGGCATCGACACCATACGGATAGGCCAGCTTGACGAAAATCGCCTTCAGCGAAAAGCCTAGCGCCGCCAGGAGCGCCAGACCTGCACCGATAGCATTTGATTTTTCCAAAGTCATATTGGGAATCTGTACGCAGTGCCTTCAGGCAAATCCAATTTTTCGACGGATAAACAATTTTTCACAGAATTGCTCGTTGCACCCTTATTTGTTCAGTGTATTTGGGATTTTGTGGATTCAGAAGCCCATAAAGCGCCTAAGCACAAATCCTCTTTGCATGTTCTGTCGATATGACGTTTTTTGAACAAGTTTACATGTGTCTGTATTTAATATTCTTTTGTATGTTTCGCAATGTTTGTGTCTAATCAATCCATATTGGATGTCGGGAATATTTACACAGCATTGACTAAGCTGTAATTTGCGAATTCATAACGAATTGATTGTTTTGCCAAAGATAAAACAGGCATGGCAATTGCGTGCTATTTGTATCGAATTTTCATAAAAATGAAAATATCACTATTTATACATAATGTTTCTAGAAAGGACCGTCATGAAAAAAACTATTATCGCTGCGGCACTCCTGGCTGCGGTCGGCGTTGCCCAGGCTGCTACTGTTTCCTACCAGTATGGCCTGCCGCTGGTCGAGCACACCACTGAAATCAGCGAAACGGGCATGTTGGGAATGTTCGACAGTACGCTCGGCACTTTGACCGGCGCAACGTTGAATATCTTTGGCTCCGGCACGACCAATATTTCGCTGACCAACAATGCCGCTACCAACGTCACCGGTCGCGCTACTGCATCCGTCGATCTGATGTGGAGTAGTGCACTGGCGGCCCTTGACGCACTGCTGATTGACGATCTCAGCCTCGCATTCACCACGGGTGGCGCATTGCTATACACCCCGGGTCAAACGCGTAGCTTCGGCCCGCTACATGATCAAGCTTCCTTTGTTTACGATCTGACTTCCATCCTTGGGTCTATCGAAGCTGCTGGCGGCGGAAATTTTGCAATCACGTGTGATTCGCTATCTGGAATTGCCATCATTGGTGGCGGCGGTAATCTGGCCAGCAATCAGACGACAACGGCCGGCTGTGGCGCCAACATCACTTACACCTACGACCAGCGCGTTGTGACCAATGTTCCAGAACCCGCTTCCCTGGCATTGATTGCCGCCGGTCTGATCGGCGTGGGTGCTTCCCGCCGTCGTAAGTCGGCCTGATTCTTCGCTAAGAGTCAGTGAAATGGCCACCCAAGGGTGGCCATTTTGTTGTGGATCGTCGTTGGGGCTTGGACTGGCCTACAAGGAACGCTTGACCGTCAGGGCGCCGCGAATCTGGCCCTTGGCGTAGCCGGTGGCCTGATCGTGAGGATAGCTTTCGGCCAGCTTGGCCTTCAGGCCGGCATCCAGCGTATCGACCGGACCGTGGCATTTCAGGCAGACGTCGCCGACCGGCAGGGCCTTCATGTAACGGAAGACCGGCTTGCCATCGATGGTCACGATCTCGCTCTTTTCGAGGGTGTCGACCTTTTCACCGTTGGCGGCGCGGATGTTGAAATCGGCCAGTTGACGAACTTCCCACAGATCCGGTGTGGCGCGATCGGCGTTACGGGTCCGCAGGCTGACGCGGCGGATATCCCAGCCTGTTTCCTTGCGCTTTTCCTTGATCAGTGCCGGTGCCTCTTCCTTGCAGACCGGTATTGCACCGGCCACGCCCTTCTCGGCGACCGCTTCCTGCATGGCCGCCACGACTTTCGGCACGACCGGCAGAACCGCCTTTTTCGTATCGGCCGTCAGGGCGCCAATATCCTGAGCCAGGGCGGGCAAGGCGGCGAGCATCAAGGTGATCGAGAGAAGTTTTTTCATGGCGGGCTCCGGCATTAAATAAGTGAACGCTTATTTTAAGCCGGCGCGCGCGTTTTCTCCAGAATGATGACGCGCACCAGGCATACCGTGGTCAACCGGAAAAAACGACGAAAATTGAAAACGCCGTTTCCGCGGCGTTTTCCGCCAGCCGATGATTACTCGGCCACCTTGATGACGATCTTGCCGAAATGCCCGCCGCTGCGCATCAGTTCCAGCGCGGCCGGGGCTTGATCGAACGGAAATTCGCGGTCGATCACCGGATGGATACCGTGTTTTTCGATGGCCTGCAGCATGTGGGCGAACATGGCGCGGCTACCAACGAAAATGCCGTTGATGCTGGCCGCCGTCGGAATCAGGGCGACTGGGTTGGCCTGACCGGCCAGGCCGGTCAACACACCGATGTAGGCGATGCGGCCGCTGGTGCACACGCTGGCCAGCGAACGTTCCAGCGTGCCCGGGCCGCCGACTTCAAGCACCACATCCACGCCCCGACCGTTCGTGACGCGGCGGACTTCGTCTTGCCATTCCGGGTGCGTCCGGTAATTGATGCCGTGGTCGGCGCCGAGTTCCTTGGCGTGGGCCAGCTTGCTGTCGTCGCTGGAGGTGATGATCACCGTCGCGCCAGCCGCCTTGGCAAATTGCAGCGCGTAAATGGAAACGCCACCGGTGCCCAGCAACAGCACGGTCTGGCCCGGTTTGAGATCACCCGCTTCGAACAACGAGTTCCAGGCAGTCAGCGCGGCGCAGGAGAACGTTGCCGCTTCGCGGTAGCTGACCGAGTCGGGTAGCTTGATCAGACCGCTCTCCTCGGCGATGAACTGCTCGGTCAGCACACCGCCGCCTTCGGCCCCCAGCGCGCCGGCGAAGCTGTCGCCATCGGCCCGGCCGCTCTGCCAGTTGGGGAAGAACAAGCTGGCAACGCGGTCGCCGACCTTCAGCCCGCGCACAGCCTTGCCCACCGCCACGACTTCGCCGGCGCCATCGGAACATGGCACCAGGCCATCGGTAATCGGGCAGAAATAGGTATTCTGGGTGACCAGGATGTCGCGGTAATTCAGTGAAACGGCCTTGATGGCCACGGCAACCTGGCGATCACCGAGGGGTGACGGTTCGAATTCAGCCATTTGCAGCGGAGAGCCGGCGTGGCCGGGAAAGACTTCATAGCGTTTCATGGGGCTTCCTTGGAATGTACGGGGTGGAATGACCGTATTTCGCCGTCGTCGAAAACAGCACGGGGGGTTCCTAATCAAGCCAGTTGCATGCCAGTCGCCAAGATCCATCCGGCTGCCCCGGTCGGACGCCCTGTGCCGTTTGGCCGATGGGCAGCAGCAACCGTTGCAAGGTGTTGAACGTCTCGTATTGGCACAACAAATCTGATGCAAAACTGCACAGCTCAGTTGCGCCACTGACGGTCGTTCAGGCCAGGGTCAGCCAGTCGCCATGGCTGGCCGACTGGCCTTGCACGCAGGCGAAATACGCGGCCTGCAATGCCCGGGTCACCGGTCCCGGTTGGCCACTGCCAATGCGCCGGGCGTCGACGTCGACTACCGGCGTGATCTCGGCCGCCGTGCCGGTCAGGAACACCTCGTCGGCACAATAAACGTCATCGCGGGTGATCCGCTTGCTGCGCACGGCCAGGCCGGCCTCCGCCGCCAGCGTGCAGACCGTGCGGCGGGTGATGCCGTCCAGGGCCGAGGCGCTGTCCGGCTGCAGTAACTCGCCATCGCGAACGATGAACAGGTTTTCGCTGGCACCTTCGGAAACGTAACCATCGGTGTCGAGCAACAGCGCTTCGTCGTAACCATCACGGCGCGCTTCGCGCACGGCAAGGATGGAGTTTGCATAGGCCGAAATGGCCTTGGCACGACACATCTGGACGTTCGGATGATGACGGGCATAGGACGACACGCGGACGCGGATGCCCGCCTCGATTGCCTTGCCGCCAAGATAGGCACCCCACGGCCAGGCGGCGATCATGACGTGCGCCGCTGCGCCAGCCGGATCGACGCCGAGCTTTTCAGCGCCGAGAAAAACCAGCGGCCGTATGTAGGCGCTGCTCAGGCCGTTGCGCGTCACCGCCTCGCGACAGGCGGTGGCGAACGTTGCGCGGTCGAAAGGCAGGTCGATGGCGAGAATGTGAGCCGATTCTTCCAGTCGGCGCAGATGTTCGGCGAGCCGGAAAATGGCCGGTCCGCGGGGCGTTTCGTACGCGCGAATACCCTCGAAGCAGCCGTAGCCGTAATGCAGGGTATGGGTCAGCACGTGCACTTTGGCCTCGCGCCAGGGAAGCCACTGGCCATCGAGCCAGATAAAGCCGTCGCGGTCTTGCATGATGGATGTCCTCAGGAATGGTCGTAAAAGTGGCGTTTGCCGGGGGCCGCGTGAGGGTGGCGCGGTGGGGTTGGTCAGGGCCGCTGCCGGGTGGGCGGGCTGTTCGCGGTGCTTGGGGGTGAGGCTAGGATGGGCCGATTCTTGCCCTCGCTCAAATGATTTGAATGACTGTCGGATGAATTTCATTCATGCGACATTCGGGTCAGGCCCCAGTCCGGACAAGGCCCTATTTCAGTTTTCGCTGTTTTTTCGGGTTGACCGCAGCAACCAGCGAATGAAGTCCAGAATCACCGGCTTCTCCTGAACAGCCGGCGGTGCGACGATGTAGAAGCTACGGTCCGCACAGTCTTGCGGGAATGGGCGAATCAACCGGCCTTCGGCCAGATAGGGCGCGGCCAGCGTACCGGCCATCAACGCAACGCCGTGGCCGGCGACAGCCGCTTCGAGCATGAGCAGGGCATCGTCGTAATTCGGCCCGGTGGACGGTTCAGGATGCCGGATGCCCGCTGCGGCGAACCAGCGCTGCCATGACAGCAGCGGATGGCGCAACAGACGCAGATGGTCGAGATCCGGAAGGTTGTTCAGGTGCGCCGCGAGTTCAGGAGAGCACACCGGAAAGACACGCTCGTCGAACAGTTTCCAGGCGAGCAGGCCGGGCCATTCTTCCTCGCCGTAACGCAGCCCGATGTCCGCCTCTCCATTGAGAAGCGGGCCCAGGCCGGTGGCCGTGCCGAGGCTGAATTCGATGGTCGGATGTGCTTCCTGATACGCCGCCACGCGCGACACCAGCCACTTGCTGCCCAGCGCCGGCGCCGCCGAAATGCGCAGCCGCTCGCGTTGCGGTGCGCGCAATACGGCGCTGGCCTCGTCCAGTCGCAACAGCGCATCGCGCACGACCGCCAGATAGCGTCGCCCGGCAGCGGTCAGCACGATGGCGCGGTGGCGCCGCTCGAACACGGCTTGCCCAAGGTGTTCTTCCAGTTGCCGAATGCGATGACTGATCGCTGACGGCGTCAGGTGCAGCGCCTCGGCCGCCGCTTGAAAGCTGCCGAGACGGGCGGCGGCTTCGAAGGCCGGGAGCGTGTGGAGCGGCGGAAGGTCGTGCATGACGGCAGGCGGGGCGAAGTCGTTGGGGCTATGCCGTGTATTCTGCCCGATTACGGCGTGTCCGATGTTTCGGCGGTGTTGACGCCGCGGACAACATGCCGTCAAAATGAACCGATGACTGTCGAAACCTCCCTGTTTTACGTAAAAGCACCGTGCCGCCGCATTCTGCGTGCGTGGCGCGTTATCGCTCGTCCGGGGCCGGGGTGACGTAGTTTTTCTCTCCAGATTTCAGCAAAGGCCGCGGATTTGAAACCCGCGGCCTTTTTGTTTGCCCCCTGTTTTATCCCTCATCGAAAGGAAGTGCCATGACCCGTATTGCCCAATGTGCTTCGCTGGCTGAAGTTCGCCAGCACATCGATCTGATTGACCGCCAACTGGTCGGCCTGATCGCCGAACGGGGTGCCTACGTCCGGCAAGCGGCCAGCTTCAAGAAAATGGCCGAGGAAGTCCCCGCGCCGCAGCGCGTCGCGCAAGTGCTGGCCAAGGTCAATACGCTGGCCGTCGACGTCGGCGCTGATCCGGCCGTGGTCGATGCCACCTGGCGCGCCATGATCGCCGCCTTCATCGACGCCGAGCACCTCGCCCACGCCGCCCTCCATCCGCCCTCGCCACAACCGAATTGAACGGGAGAAAACTGTGTCCATCCCTGTCGCCTATCTCGGCATCATCCTGATCTGGTCCACCACGCCACTGGCCATCCAGTGGAGCACCCAAGGCACCAGCTTTGCCCTCGCCGTCTTCGCCCGCATGCTGATCGGCGCTGTGGTCGCTGCCTTGATCGTCCTCGTCTGGCGCATCCGTTTTCCGCTGCACGACCGGGCGCGCCGTGCCTATGTAGTCGGCGGCCTTGGCCTGTTCAGCGCCATGGCGCTCACGTACTGGGCGGCCCGCTATGTCCATTCCGGTCTGATTTCAGTGCTCTTCGGCCTGTCGCCGCTGGCCGCCGGCATCCTCGCCGCGCTGTTTCTGGGTGAGCGGTCACTGACACGTCTGAAGCTGGCTGGCATGCTGCTCGGCGCTGCCGGACTGGCCACAATCTTCATTCACGGCGACAGCCTCGGCCATGAACGTGCGCTGGGCGGGCTGGTCGCGCTGGTGGTCGCCGTCTTCGTCTATTCCGGCTGTCTGGTCTGGCTCAAGCAGATCGGCGACGACAGCCCGCCGCTGGCCACCACGGTCGGCACACTGATCGTGTCGTTGCCGTTCTTCGGGCTGGTCTGGTACCTGACGGACGGCCAGGTACCGGCCATGATCCCGCCGCGCGCCGGCGCCGCCATCGTCTATCTCGGTGTCTTCGGCTCAGTGATCGGTTTCGCCCTGTACTACTATATGATCAAGCATCTCGATACCTCAAAAGTGGCCCTGATCACGCTGATCACGCCGGTTATCGCACTGCTGCTCGGTCATGGGTTCAACGGCGAAGATATTGGCCTGCGCTTGTGGGGAGGCACCGGCTTGATCCTGCTCGGGCTCAGCGTGCACCAGTGGGAAATGCTGGCCGGATTGCTTCACCCGCCAGAGCATTGAAGCAGATCAATGGACGTCGTTAGGATGAAATGCCGGTTGGCCTTGTGGTCAACCGGCTAGCAAGTCAAAAATGAAATGGTTCTGCATGCGTCGCTCAGTCGATGCTTTGTTTGGCGCGTGTGCGCAATAAATTTGCACTGGCTTGCTTAACCGGTTGCTGCATCCGGCGTCCCGGCGGGCGAGCAGAACCACAGCTTGTTGCCCTCGCTGTCAAAAAAGCTGCCGACGTAGAAATCACCATAAACCTGTACTTCGTTGCCAATCTTGATGTCGCGGGCTCGCAACGCGTCCTGGGTTGTGGGCGCGTGATCGGTGGCCAGCGTAATACGCGGATTCGGGAATTCTGTCGGCGTCGCCCAGTTCACTTTGAGCATCAGAATGACATTGCCGAGCCACCAACCCACCTGTTCATGGCCCTCGAAAGCCGGCTCAAGGCCAAGTTTTTCCTTATAAAATTGATTCGCACGATCAATTTCCGTCACGGCGAGCGCAATAACTTTGACCCGCTGTATGCCCAGCGGCGGCAGTGTCTTGGTCATGATCTTCCTCCTGTGTTGATCCGCGTGTCTGTACAGCAGAGCCTCAAAAATGCGCCTTCCACTTCGATATAGACCATGGGAAATCGATGGAATTCTGACTGTCGACATCCCATCAGGCATCCCATCGCTTTTCGGGTTTTAGTGACGACTTATTACCGAAAGCGTTGGAGATGGAGAAACAGAGCGCGATAAGCGTGCCTTTTGGCGCAGCAGCTTGGCAAATCCTGCGATCAGCCGGGAGATATTCATTGAAAGTGAACAGTGATCCCGAGCTGAACCATGGCATGAAAAGAGTCCAATGGCTGTGCCAGATCAAATGGGAAGCACGGATTCATCCTATGATTGCCCTCATTTCTTTGGCTGGCTTCCATGATCAAAGCCGGCCGTTTCTTTTTTAAGGGGTTTTCATGAATATCCGATCCATCGCCGTCATCGCTGCTGCTGCCGCCTTTGGCCTGACAGGATTCAACCTGGCCAGTGCTGACGAAGGCCTGGCGAGCATCGCCGCGATCAATCAGAACAAGGCGTCGCTTGGCGGCAAGACGGTCAAAGCGGCTGGCACCGTGGTCAAGGTTAACAACGGCATCATGGGCCGCAATTTCCTGCATATCCAGGATGGTAGCGGAGACGCCAGCAACAATGATCTGGCCTTCACCAGCAAGCAGACGGCCAAGATTGGCGACAAGATCAGCATTTCCGGTGTCGCCGTGTTGAATCGTGACTTTGGCAGTGGCTACCTGTACCCCTTGCTGATTGAAGAGGCGACGATTACTGCCAAGTAAGTGCTGGGGTCAGCGGCAAGCTTGCTAGCCGTCCTGGCCGACGCTCGGCTGCGGTGTCGGCACGGCTGCACGCGGCGGCGAATCGGGTCCGGTCATCTCCATGAAGCGGACAAAATCGTCGAGGACCGGCGCCAGAAAGCGCAGAGGACGGGAGAATGCGCCGATCAGGGTCATATGGGAAACGCGGTCGTAGCTGATGTGTGTGACCGGAGTGCCGCCAGCCCGCAAGCGATTGGCCAGTTGCCCGGTATTGCGTTGCGGGTTCACCAGATCGTCGTCGCGGGCTACCGCGAGGAAAGCGGGCGGTTGTCGGCCGCTCACGTGATTGATTGGCTGTGAATCGCTTGGCGTATCCGGGTAGTGAAACACCGGCCTGGCCTCTGGATTGACGACGGGCAGAAAGTCGTACGGGCCAGCCAGACCCCCCCACCCGGCCAGGCGGTTCGGCGATAGTTGCCATTCGCCCAGCCAGCGTGGATCGAGCGCCAGCATCGCCGCGTTGTAGGCGCCGGCGCTGTGGCCGAGCAAGAAGATTCGATCCGGATTTGCGCCCCAGTCGCGGGCCTCGGCAAAGGCCAGGCGGATGGCCAGTGCGCCATCGCGCAGGAATCCCGGATAACTGACCGCGGGATAGAGCCGATAGTCGGCCACCAGCACCATCACGCCGCGTGCCGCCAAGGCCTCGCCTACGAACCGATAATCGACACGATTCCCGCTGTTCCAGGTGCCGCCATAGAAAAATACGACCAGCGGATAGCCGCCGGCCGGTGCCATGGCTTTGGGGACGTAGAGATCCGCCTGCTGGCGAGGGCTTGGTCCGTACGTCAGTCCCGCCCGCAAGGTATAACTGTCCGCCGGAGTAACCGCGTTGATCAGCGCCGTTCCCGAGCAACCGGCCAGCAAGACCGTGCATAACATCAGCCAACGGCGCTGAAAAGTACGGTACGTTGATTCAATCACGAGCCCTCCTGTTCGCCATGGGCCATTTGCCCACAAGACGGTTTACGGAATTCTTCAGCCGGCAGATGCATGTTGCGCGAGGGCCGGTGTTTGCCGTTCAAGATATATCGAAAGCGCGGACCAGAAATGACCGACTCGCTTTAGTGTCCTTAAGCGACCCCACACAACCGGACGCCACCCGCTACGCTTGCGCCGCGCGCTGTCGCCGATGCCGCGAGATGATGGTCAGCAGGCCCAGACCGAAGAGTATCGCCGCGGACGGTTCGGGTACCGGCGAGGCAGACGACAGTGCCTGTGCATTGATTGTATAGGCCAGACCGTCGCCGAAACGTTCGGAGGACCACCCGGTCCAGACCAGGCTTTTTCCGTCCCAGGTACCGTCAGCGCCCCAGCTTCCATAGGCGTAGCCGGACCAACTGCACTGCGAATCAACCGATAAAAAACAGGGGTCGTCCCGGACCTGGAAGGTGTTGCCCGTCAGAAGGCCCACGGCACCCGCCAGCGGGAAGACAGGCGATAGCGTCCCAGCCGAAAAATTCCTGGTCGTCAGATAGATCAGGTCGCGATCGACCACGTTTCCGCGAATTTCCCAATGTTCATGGACGACATTGAGGTCGATCTGCCCGGACAGGTTTGCCGTCTCCGGCGCGGGGGCGACCGGACAGCTGATATTGCCGCTCCCGTCAAACGAACAAATGGGGAAGCCGGTGCCAGGGGTGTAAGTCACCTGGCTTTGGCTGGGCGTGATTTGCAGGGTCGTGGCGCCTGCGTGTGCCCCAGCGGTGGCAAGCATGCCAACAGCGAGGAATTTGAGCGTTTGCGTGGCCGTATATTGGCGAAGACTGGACATGGTGTTGGACCCGAATGGATGGCAGTTTGATTGCGCAGTGCGTGAAGCAGCGCTGGATTGCATGCTAACTGAATTTGACGTGAAATGACTTTGGTATTTTCGACGGCGTTGATTCAGCCACCCATCTCGATCGCAGCCCAAAGCGCACGCTTTTCAATTTCGCCTGTTTTTTCCGGTTGACCGTAGTGATGAGACGCAAAATAGCGTGATGCCCCGGCGGGGAATCGGTAGCGCGGTCAACTGGAAAAAAGCGCCAAATTCAAGCAGTCAACCGCGGCCGATGGCGGGCCAAATCCAGCCTGCTATGCGTGCAGGGCGAGACATGGACAGCGCCCCACCTGGGCTGTCAGCGCAGTGTTGGCTGCTGTCGTACAGCAGACGTCATCAAGCCGTTGAAGCGGGGGGTGGCAAGGCATTCATCTGGACGCGCTGCCAGCAGGTGTGAACGACCGCGGCCGGCACATCCAGTTTGAACAGGGCTTTCAATTCGGCATGCAGCGCATCGGCGTCGGCCAGTTCGCGCTGCTCAACCGCCTCGAAGCCGGCATTGCGTCGCACCAGAGCGTTGCCCTCAATGCCCCAGAAGCCGTCATCGCAACGGGCGTAGCACATGAAAATATTGCGAAAGGGCGAGGTTGGCCAGGTGGCGGTGAAATGGTTGCCCATCACGATATCGACGTCCCTCACCGGACCGGGATCCACCAGATAAACGTTCACCCAGTCACCGTCGATCCAGCGTTGCAAATGCAGACCATGTTCGCCTTCGGCGACCAGCCTGAAGCGGGCGCCGGCCTGAATGGTGACGACGCCCGGCAGGAAGCGGATCGGGGCGAAGGTGCCCGGACCGCCAAAGCCGGCATCGGCCAGCCAAGTTTCGCCATCGAGTTCGACCAGCCACAACAGATGCGTGCGCGGCCCCGGTCCCGGCCGGCGGAAGGACACCCGGGCCAGGCGGCGCCGGGCGGTGAAGCCGGCCGCCTGTAGCGCCGCGCCCAACAGCCCGTTCAGTTCAAAGCAGTAACCACCCCGCCCTCGGATGAGAAGCTTGTCGACGATGGCTGCGAGGCTGACGTCGACCGGTGTGTCACTCAGCGTATCCAGATTTTCGAAACAGATCGCCCGCGACTGGGCGCACACCAGCTCGGCCAGCCCTTCCGGCGTCAAGGCCGGCCATTGGGTCAGGCCGAGTCGGGCAAGATAGGCGCTGGCGGGGAAAAGCGGGGTCGTCATGGTCAGGATCGCTCGGGAAGTCAATCGCGGGTGGTGTTGGGGTTTGCCACGGTCAACCCGAAAAAAGGGCCAAAATCGAAAATGCTACGGCTGGCCATTTGAGGCAATTTCCGCCCTAATGTTCCGGGCCGCGGCGTTCCTGCTCGTATTCCTGATAGGTCTTCCGGTTCAAACGCTCCATGCAGCGCTGGTGATCGGTCGGTGATTCACTGCGGCAGCGGCTTTCTCCGGAACGCTTGACGCCCTCATACCACGCCTCCGTCGTGCAGCCCTGCATCAGCAGGGCAAAAAGCAATGCCGCAATGCCGGGGGCGATCCCCTTGATCATCGCGATTCAGCCATTGTCCGGGATGACCGGCTCAACCAGCGTCGCCAGTTGCGCCAGCGATTCCTGCCAGCCGAGATAGCACATCTCGACCGGAATCATCTCGGGAATGCCCGCCTGCTCGATACGCAGCTCCGTCCCGCATAGCACCGGCTGCAAGACCACCGTCGTCACCATTTCGCCCGGCAGATTGGGGTCGTCGAACTGGTCGCTGTAGGCAATCCGCTCATTGGGGACCAGTTCGCGATACTCGCCGCCGAACGAATGGCCGTTGCCGGTCGAGAAATTGGTGAAAGACATCCGGAAAGTCCCGCCTACCCGCGTATCCATGTGCAGCACCTTGCAGGTAAATCCATAAGGTGGCAGCCACTTGGCCATTGCATCGGCATCCAGAAAGGCACGATAAATTCGATCGGGCGATGTACGAAGCACGCGGTGCAGTTGAACGGTATTGGCTGGCATGATCAGCTCCCGGAAAGTGGAGGAAGGCCCTCTACAGTACGACGGATGAACGGGTGGAAAATCGACAGGTTATCGGATTGTAATCAACGGGCGGGTGCCGTGGTCGAGAATGAGTGTGTTGCGGGCGGATTCTTGGCGAGCCAGGCATCTGAATTTACGAACTATGGGCTTTGTCGTAGAATTCACTTTTGTGATTTTTTTAATAAATTGCCGACGGTGCTTCGGGTCGGCCGGTGGCAAACAAATGAGTTTGCCCCGATTTTTATTTTTTAGTGAGACTCAGATAATTGCCCAAGCTCTATATCGACGAATTCGTTGGTATCAGCAATCGCCTGGAAACCCTTCCGCTTGCGTTTGCCATACGAAAAACCTACGGGCACGACATCGTTCTGGACTGGCGTGAACTTGATTCCTTTACGGTAGACGATACTACTCGTGGCACGGTACGTATCCTCGCCAGGCTTGGCGCACAGCGAATCAGGGATTGCGATCGGACGACCTTTGACGGGCTGCGCGACAAAAAGATCATCCTTCGTTCGCTGGATGGTCCCTCCGAAGTGCTTGATCCAATCTATCTCGAAGCCGGGCGCAAAATTCACTTGAATCGCGAACTGGCCGAAGGCATCAAGCGCAGCTTTTCTGCTTTCAAGGATCGACCGGTTGTCGGTGTACATATCCGTCATGGCGACTTCCTGGTGGTCAATGAAAACATCTACGACCCGATAGCTACGGAATGGCCGGCTGTTCCAATCTGGTGGTATGAAAAGGCCATGGCGGCCATGCTCCGCAAGCAAAAGGACGTTTGTTTTTTCCTCTCGTGTACCGGGGATCCTTTGTCCTTTGACGCGCTGCATAAGAACTTTGATGTGTTCAGCCTGCAAACCGAGTCGCACTACGAATACAAGCAAAATAGCCCGCATCAATCCACCGTGAATCCAGTGGCCGATATCTTCGCACTGGGGTGCTGCCCCACGCTGCTGGCAACCCCGGTTTCCGGTTATTCGCATTGGGCGGCAAATGTCCTCGGTGGCCCGACGACGTGCATTATTCCCCTGCCCGGTGCCACGCCAGACGCGCCTGCCATGGGGAAGCTGGAAATCTATGGTCAGCGTCTTCCGGTGTGGCGGGCAGCAGGACGAAATGGTACGGCCGAGCCGCTTTCCGCTGATCTGGACGGATTAAATGTCAATAAGGCCGCCCATACGGACTGGCTTTAATATTTGCGCCTGAAGCGCATTTTCATTTTGGCATTTTTATCCGGTTGACCGCGGTATTGATGCGGGATGGGCCGGAAATGGCTAGGGCGGCCTGGCCACCCATGGTTTGTTTAGCGCCGTCCGCCGAGAATCGACCCCAAGACCCCACGCAGAATCTGCCGACCCACTTCACGGCCAACCGTCCCGGCAACGCCGCGCGCAGCACTCTTGGCGGCGCTTTCGAGCACACCTTCGCGGTGCCCGCCGCGCGGGCCGGTGGTGCCGCCGAGCAGGTCGCCGATGGTGCCGAAGATGCCGCCGGACTGCTGCGGGGCGGGTTCGGGCTGGCGGGCTTGCGGGGCCGGTTCGTAGCGCGGTTGCGGTTGCTGGTTGGCGCTGTTGCCCCAATCGCTGTCGTTGAGGTTGTTGTTGCCACTGCTGGCCGGTGGCGCCGGGATGGCGCCGGGGGCAGCCTGGGTGGGGGCGGGTTTGCCGCGGAGGATTTCGTAAGCCGATTCGCGATCGACTGTCGTGCCGTAGGCGGCGAGCATGGGCGAGGCCTGGATCATGGCCTGGCGTTCGTCGGCGGTCAGGGGGCCGAGGCGGGAGGCGGGCGGGAAGATGAAGCTGCGCTCGACCATGCTTGGAATGCCCTTTTCATCGAGGAAGGAGACGAGCGCTTCGCCGACGCCGAGTTCGGTAATCACGGTGGCTGCATCGAATTTGGGGTTGCCGCGCATGGTTTGCGCGGCGGCCTGCACCGCTTTCTGGTCGCGCGGGGTAAAGGCGCGCAGGGCGTGCTGAACGCGGTTGCCGAGCTGGCCGAGGATTTTTTCCGGGACGTCGAGCGGGTTCTGCGTGACGAAGAAAACGCCCACACCTTTGGAGCGGATCAGGCGGACCACCTGCTCAACCTTGTCGGTCAGTGCCTGCGGGGCATCGGTGAACAGCAGGTGGGCTTCGTCAAAGAAGAACACGAGTTTGGGCTTGTCGAGGTCGCCGGCTTCGGGCAGCTGCTCGAAGAGTTCGGAGAGCAGCCAGAGCAGAAAGGTGGAGTACAAAGCCGGCGCCTGCACGAGCTTTTCCGCAGCCAGCACGTTGATGACGCCGCGGCCGTTTTCATCGACCTTCATCAGGTCGTTGATGTTGAGCATCGGTTCGCCGAAGAACTGGTCGCCGCCTTGTTGTTCGAGTGTCAGCAGGCCGCGCTGGATGGCGCCGATGGAAGCCGAGGCGACATTGCCGTACTCGGTGGTGAACTCCTTGGCGTTGTCGCCAACGTACTGGACCATGGCACGCAGGTCCTTGAGATCAAGGAGCAGCAAGCCCTTGTCGTCAGCGACCTTGAAGATCAGCTGCAGGACACCGCCTTGCGTGTCGTTCAGGTTGAGCAGGCGGGAGAGCAGCAGCGGGCCCATGTCGGAAATCGTGGCGCGAACCGGCACGCCGCCCTGACCGTAGACGTCCCAGAAAGCGACCGGATTGGCGTAGGGCTGGAAGCCTTCGAGGCCCAGTTCGGCAATCCGCTTGAGCAGCTTTTCGGAGGGGTTGCCGGCGGCGCCCATGCCGGAGAGATCACCTTTGACGTCGGCCATGAAGACAGGGACGCCGGCGAATGACAGCCGTTCAGCGATGGATTGCAGGGTGACGGTCTTGCCGGTGCCGGTGGCGCCGGTGATCAGGCCATGACGATTGGCCATCTGCGGCAACAGGGCAGGATATCCGTCTTCGGATTTGGCGAGGTAGAGGGGATCGGACATGGCGGCAGGCTCCAGCGGAAAATGTATTGCCGCATTCTAGCAATGCCGGGAGAGCGCTTTGTTAAATTGCGTAAGCGTCGAACCGGTTTGTTAAGCGATAGGCGCCACGCTCAGGACGCCGGTCGCGGCGCCTGCATCCGGCTGGCAGCGACCAGGGCAATGAGGAATACGCCGGCGACGAGCAGAAAGCTTTGCGCGTAGGCGGTGAAAATGCCCGGGTGCGCCGTGCCGTAGATCGACTCGCGCCATTGCAGGAAAACCGCGGCAATCGCGATGCCCAGCACGCCGCCGACCTGCCGCAGGTAGCTGGTGACCATGGCGGCCTGACCGAGATGACGGGGTTCGAGGTGGCGCAGCGTGGCGAGATTGAGGGCCGGCAGGACGAGGCCCAGACCGATGCGCCCGATGACGGTAATCAGGATCAGCGTCGCGAAGGCAATTTCCTGGCTGAAAGTGGCAAATAGCAGAAATGAAAGCGCAAACAAGGCCAGTCCGATGGCGGTCAGCTTCTGCGGTGGGTAGCGGTCGGCCAGTCGGCCGGCGATGGGAATGACGACAGCCAACGCGATGCCCGAAGGCAGCAACGCAAATCCGGCGGCCGTGGCGCTGAAGCCGGCTGCATTTTGCAGGAATACGGGGATTAGCAGCGTCGAGGCATAGAGACCGAAACCGTAGGAGAAAGCGACCAGCGAACCCATGGAAAAGCTTGGGTGCCGAAACAGCCCGATACTGATGATCGGGTGGTGCCTCTGGCGGGCACGTTTGACAAACAGGGCAAATGCACCGACGGCGAGCGCCAGCATGCTGCCGGACAGCGTATACGTGTCACTATGCTGCAGGCCGGCGACGCCTTCGATCAGCGCAACGGTAATCAGCGTCAGCAGCCCCATGCCCCCCCAATCGAACGGTTTGCTCAGGCGTTCGCGTGGTGCTGGCAGGAGACGGAGGCCGAGGACAGCGGCCAGTAGGCAGAATGGCAGGTCGAGCAGGAAAATGGCATGCCAGCCAAACTGGTCGAGCAGCACGCCGCCCAGGGCCGGGGCTGTGGCGGGGGCGAGCACGATACCAAAACCGAGAACGCCGGAGGCGCGGCCTTGAACCGTGCTCGGGAACAGGCGCATGACGGCGAGCGGCCCGAGCGGTTGCAGCATGCCGGCTGCTGCGCCCTGGACGATGCGCGCGGCGACGACGGCGGAGAAGCTCGTGGTCAGGCTGCCGGCAATGCTGGACATCAACAGCACGCTGATGGCTGACAGGAAGACGACACGAAATCCGAAGCGATCAATGAGCCAGGCCACGGGAAGCATGGCGATGGTCATGGCCGCCATGAAGCCGGTAATCGCCCATTGAACCTGGCTTTGGCCCAGGCCGAAATGGCGTGTCAGGGCCGGAATGGCGACGCTGAAACTGGTGGTCGACAGGACGCCGGCAATCATGCCGCAGGCGACGACGAGGAGTAGCAGCCACTTGTAGCGCTCGCCATGGCGAGCGGCTAGGGATTCGAAGGATGGTGCGGACATGGCATTTGGCATGGTCGACAAAGCAAGGCGCTGGTTATATGATTAGTGTATCTGATAATTAGTGCCCTAATAAGTTCCATGACCCACGAATCCCAGATTTTTGCCAACCTCCTGCACCGGGCTGCTGCCGTGTGGCGGGTTCGAATTGACGAGCGCTTGCGCCCTCGCGGCATGACCCAGGCGACCTGGCGCACCTTGTGGGCGTTGCGCAGTGCCGACGCCCGTTACAGCCAGAGCGACCTGGCCGTGCGGCTCGGTATCGAAACGCCCACGCTGGTTCCCATCCTCGACCGCATGGAGACCAAAGGTTTGCTCCGCCGGGAGCCGGACGAGCAGGATCGACGCAAAAAAATCATCGTCATGACCGCAGGTGGCGAGGCGGAGGCAGCCACGATCGAAGTGGAAATCCTGGCCATTCGTCAGCAGATGCTGGCTGGTATCAGCGAGCACGACCTGCAAGCCGGTTTGCGGATTTTCGAGCAGATCATCGCCAACGCCGGGTAGCTTGCTGCGCGTGGCCGTGTGTCTGCGACGCGGATTCTGCGATAATGGGCGACTTGACGGCGGCACCGATGTGCCTGGTTTGCGGGAAGTCTTTGTGCAGACAGTGCTCGCCATTCACTCGACTTGACTAGGGTTTTTGAATTTATGGCAGGACATTCCAAGTGGGCCAATATCCAGCACCGTAAAGGTCGCCAGGACGAGAAGCGCGGTGCTGCCTTCTCCAAGATTGCCAAGGAAATTACCGTGGCCGCCAAGATGGGCGGTGGTGACGTCAACTTCAACCCGCGCCTGCGTGTCGCGGTCGACAAGGCCAAGGGCGTCAACATGCCCAAGGACAAGATCGACACCGCGATCAAGAAGGGTACGGGCGAGCTGGAAGGCGTCGAGTACATCGAGATTCGCTACGAAGGCTACGGCATCGGCGGCGCGGCGATCATGGTCGACTGCCTGACCGACAACAAGGTGCGCACAGTGGCCGAAGTTCGCCATGCCTTCTCCAAGTTTGGCGGCAACATGGGTTCCGACGGTTGTGTGGCATTCCAGTTCAAGCACTGCGGCCAGATGATCTTCGCCCCGGGCACCGATGAAGCGGCGCTGATGGATGCTGCCATCGAAGCCGGCGCTGACGACGTGACGACCAATGATGACGGCTCAATCGAAGTGCTGACACCGCCGAACGACTACATGGCCGTCAAGGACGCGCTGGAAGCCGCCGGTTTCCAGCCGGAATTCGGCGAAGTGACGATGAAGCCGGAAGGCGAAAACGTCTTCACCGGCGAGGAAGGCGTGAAGATGCAAAAGCTCCTCGACGCGCTGGAAAACCTGGACGACGTGCAGGAAATCTACACGACGGCAGTCATCGAAGATTGAGGCTGTACCTGGCTACGCCTGCTGGCGTGGGGGTCGGGTGATTACAATGCCAGCAGTTGTCACCCAAGGATATACCATGCATTTCCGTCAGCTTGTCCCGGCTTTGTGTGCTACCGCCCTGCGTCTTTGTGACTGCGGCGACCGTCGCCTGCCACGATCCGGCTGCAGTATGCGCTTATCCTGATGGCATTAATTTTTCGTTCGGACGAAAGCCGTCTGTGCCATCGACAATAAAAACGCGAGCGCTGCTGCTGCGGCCATTTGCAACCGAAACCGGCGTGTCGTTCTTCCGTGCGGGCTGACGCGCCATTTCCGGTGAGCGGCGACGAGCGGCGCGATCTGCCGCTGCCGGTCATGATCGATATCGAAGCCTCTGGCTTCGGCAAGGGCAGTTACCCGATCGAGATTGGTTACTACCGACCGGACGGGCAGTCCTTTTGCGCGTTGATTCGCCCCGAGGCGGGGTGGACTCACTGGGATGCTTCGGCCGAAAAGGTGCATGGCATCGCCCGCGAATTGCTTGTGGCGAAGGGCCGGCCGGTCGTCGACATCTGTCTTGAACTCAATCGCAACCTGCGCGGGCAGCAGGTCTATTGTGATGCCTGGGCCTATGATTATGTCTGGCTGAGCGTGATGTACGACGCGGCCGATCTGGTGCCGTCGTTCGATCTGAAGGATCTGCGGGAATTGCTGAAACATTGCGAGCAATCCTTGTGGCACACGACCCGGGTGGCCGTCGAGGCACGCCTGCAACTGCGTCGCCACCGGGCGAGCGGTGATGCGCGGACCTTGTTCGAAACGCTGATGGCAGTGAAGAAATCCTGTGCGCCAAACTGGACAGCCTGATCGGATGGAACGCTTCTATCCTTTTCTCTTTGTTTTTTTGTGGAGTACCGGCTTCATCGGCGCCAAGTTTGGGCTGCCCTATGCCCAGCCACTCTCCTTCCTGCTGACGCGCTACGGTCTGGTGCTTGGGCTGATGACGGTGGTCGCGCTGGTGACCCGTGCACCGTGGCCGGCAAAAGCGCGCGACTGGCTGCATATCGGGGTTTCCGGCGTTCTGGTGCATGCGGTTTACCTCGGTGGCGTCTTCGTCGCCATCAAGCATGGCCTGCCGGCCGGCGTGACGGCGCTGGTCGTTGGCATGCAGCCGCTGCTGACCGGGTTCGGTGCGGGCTGGCTGCTGGGAGAGAAAGTGAGTGCTCGCCAGTGGGGTGGGCTGGGGCTGGGTTTTGTCGGTGTCGGCATGGTCGTTTCCGGCAAGCTGGGCGATGGTGCCTTGGGGCCGATGCTGATTCCAGCGGTCGTTGCCCTGCTCGGCATTACCGCCGGCACGTTGTACCAGAAGCGTTATTGCCCGAAGTTCGACCTGCGTAGCGGTTCGATTATCCAGTTCGTGCCGACGGCGCTGGTGACGGCGGTTGCCGTGGCGATCTTCGAGGATTACCGGGTCGAGTGGAACGGCCAGTTCATTTTCGCGCTGGGCTGGCTGGTGCTGGTCCTCTCGCTCGGCGCAATCACGTTGCTCAATCTGTTGATCCGCAGCGGTAGCGCCGTGAATGTGGCGGCACTGTTCTATCTGACCCCGCCGACCACCGCGCTGATTGCGTTTTTCGTTTTTGGCGAAAATTTGTCGTTGACCGCAGCATTGGGTATGGTCGTCGCGGTGAGCGGTGTTTATCTGGTCGCGCGGGCAAAATAGGGAACGACACCGCTGCGCACCAAGTCTAGACTAGGCAGCTCGCCCCATTCATGTTTCTGACGCCATTCCTCGACGCACCGTGATCGAAATCTCGCAAATCAATCAAAATTTGAGCCAGAACGCGGTCATCGTGGTCTTCGTCAACGTGCTGTTGCAGCAGATCGGACTGCCACTGCCAGCCGTGCCGACGCTGATGCTGGCCGGCAGCCTGGCGGCGACGCCCGGCAGCCTGGGCCTGGTGCTGGCGGCGGCCATTGTCGCCTCGGTGATTGCTGACTGGGTCTGGTATGCCGCCGGCAAGGCGTTTGGCTATCGGGTGCTGGCCGGGCTGTGCAAGCTGTCGCTCAATCCGGCTTCATGTGTCAGTCAGACCGAGGCGCGCTTCCTGCGCTGGGGTATTTCGTCGCTGGTCATCGCCAAATTCATCCCGGGTTTCTCCACGGTGGCACCGCCGATTGCCGGTGCCTTGCGCATGCGATTGCCCGGGTTTTTGCTCGCTGCGGCGGCGGGTGCGAGCCTGTGGGCAGGACTGGCGCTCGCCGCCGGCTGGTTGATGCGCGATGCCGTGCAGACGGCGATGAGTTCCCTTGAGCAACGCCTCGGGCAGGCCACGCCGATCGTGTTGGGAGTGATCGGGATCTGGCTGGGCTGGAAGCTCTGGCAAAACTATCGTTTCAAGAAATTCAGCAGCATTCCCCACATTACGGTCGACGAACTGATCACGGCCATGAATGGTGAATCGCGTCCCTTGCTGCTCGACCTGCGGGGAGCGACGATGATTGCCGAAACCGGGCCCATTCCGGGCGCCGTCGTCGCCGAGCATGACTTTCTGCGCGATGCTGTGGGCGATTGGCCCAAGCACCGGCCCATCGTGACCCTGTGCGCCTGCCCGGAGGATGCCGGCGCGATTCAGGCGGCGCGCCGCTTGCGCGAAGATGGCTATCAATCGGTCAGGCCGTTGGCCGGCGGCTACGATGCCTGGATGGCGGCGGGGAAAAAATGAGCGTGCCGCGCATTCTCGGCATCGACCCCGGCCTGCGGGTAACCGGATTTGGCGTCATCGAGCTGCAGGGCAAGCAGCTGGTTTATGTGGCCAGCGGCTGCATCAAGTCGAATGACAAGGCATCATTGCCGGATCGTATCCGGACCTTGTTCGCCGGGATCAGCGAAGTCATCGCGACCTACCAGCCGAATCAGGCGGCGGTGGAAAAGGTGTTCGTTAACGTCAATCCGCAATCGACCTTGCTGCTCGGTCAGGCGCGAGGTGCGGCGATCAGCGCGCTGGTTCATGCCGCGCTGCCGGTGGCTGAATACACGGCGTTGCAGACCAAGCAGGCGGTCGTCGGGCACGGCAAGGCGGCCAAGGAGCAGGTGCAGGAGATGGTTATCCGGCTGTTGAATCTGCCCGGCGCGCCGACGGCGGACGCTGCCGACGCCCTGGCTTGCGCCATTTGTCACGCGCATGGCGGCCAGGGTTTGGGGGCGATGGCGACGGCCGGGTATCGTGTTCGTGGCGGGCGACTGATAGGATGATAAGCTGTGTAGAATTACAGTGCTTTTATCAGAAAGAGATCACCCTGACATGATCGGAAGATTGACCGGTATCCTCGCCGAAAAGAACCCGCCGCAGATCGTGATTGACGTCAATGGCGTCGGCTACGAGCTTGATGTGCCGATGAGCACTTTTTACAATCTCCCGGCGGCCGGCGAGCAGGCCAAGTTGCTGACGCATTTCGCGGTGCGTGACGATGGACATTATCTGTACGGTTTCCTGAGCGAAGCGGAACGCTTTGCTTTCCGCCAGTTGCTGAAAGTCTCCGGCATCGGCGCCCGTACCGCGCTGTCGGTGCTGTCCGGCCTCTCGGTCGGCGATCTGGCCGCTGCCGTGGCGCAACAGGAACTCGGCCGGCTGATCAAGATTCCCGGTATCGGCAAGAAGACGGCCGAACGCCTGCTGCTCGAACTGAAGGGCAAACTGGCAGATGCCACCGGTGTTTCGCTGCATGCTGCGGTCGATGACAGCAAGCAGGACATTTCCAACGCCCTGCTCGCCCTCGGCTACAACGAGAAGGAAGCCGCCTCGGCCATGAAGCAGTTGCCCGCCGATATCGGTACCGCCGACGGCATCCGGGCGGCACTCAAGCTGTTGTCCAAAGCCTGATCCGATGTTCAGCGAAGAGAATCCCAAGCGTCTGGCCCAGGTTGCACTGATTGCGTTGCTGATTGTGGGCTGCGTCTCGGTGTTGTTGCCGTTTATCGGCGCGGTGCTGTTTTCTTTCGTGATCTGGATGTGTACCTGGCGTATCTATTCGGAAAAGCTTCTGCCCCGTTTGGGTGGGCGCAATTCGGTGGGTGCTTCGTTGATGACGCTGTTGCTGGTGCTGGTCATGCTGCTGCCCACGCTTTTCCTTTCCGGCTCGCTGGCCAATGGTGCCGACAGCTTCATCACCTTCGCCCGGCAATACATTTCCCAGGGCATGCCGACCGACCCGCCTGCGTTCCTCAGTGGATTGCCGCTGGTGGGGACGGATATTGACGAGACCTGGCATCGACTGGCCGGTGATCGGGAAGAACTGAATGGCCTGATCAAGCAGTTGCTGGCACCCGCCCGTCAGTTATTGCTGGCACTGGGAGGCATTGCCGCGAATGGCCTGCTGCAGATGGCGTTGGTCCTTTTTGTTTTATTTTTCCTGTATCGCGACGGACAAGCCGTCGCCAATGCCTTGTATACCGCCGGGCGTAAACTCGGTGGCGATCTGGGCGAAGAAATGCTCGACATGGCTCGCAACACCGTGGTCGGCGTCATGCTCGGCATTGTGGGGACGGCCGCTGCCCAAGGGGCTGTGGCGATGATCGGTTTTCTGATCGCGGGGGTGCCGGCGGCAGTCCTGCTGGGTTGTGCCACCTTTTTCCTGTCGATGATTCCGATCGGACCGCCATTGATCTGGGGCGGTGCGGCAGCCTGGCTGTACAACGAAGGGCAGACCGGCTGGGCTATTTTCATGGTGCTCTACGGTCTGTTGATCATCAGCAGCATCGATAACTTTGTAAAACCGATCCTGATTGCGCGCGGTGCCGGCATTTCCATTCTGCTGATTGCGCTCGGCGTGCTCGGAGGTGTGCTGGTGTTCGGTTTTATCGGCATCTTTCTCGGGCCGGTGCTGCTGGCGTTGGGACACATGCTGTTTGATCGATGGACCCGCGAGGAGCTCCCCTCATGATCGAAACCGACAAGCTGATGCCCTCGACCACCGATTCCAGGCTGATTCCCGCGGTCGACCGGATAATTGCCCCGAATTCGAAATCTGCGCAGGAAGAGGCGCTGGAGCGCGCCCTGCGTCCCAAGCGGCTGGCCGACTACACCGGTCAGGTCAAGATACGTGAACAGCTGGAAATCTTCATCCAGGCTGCCCGCAATCGCCAGGAATCGCTCGACCACGTGCTGCTCTTTGGACCACCCGGCCTGGGCAAGACGACATTGGCGCACATTGTTGCCGCTGAAATGGGGGTCAATTTGCGCCAGACCTCCGGCCCGGTGCTGGAGCGGGCCGGCGACCTGGCGGCCATCCTGACCAATCTGGAACCGCACGACGTGCTGTTCATCGATGAAATTCACCGCCTCAGCCCGGTCGTCGAGGAAATTCTTTACCCCGCGCTGGAAGACTTCCAGATCGATATCATGATCGGCGAAGGTCCGGCGGCACGCTCGGTGAAACTGGATCTGCCGCCGTTCACGCTGGTCGGCGCGACGACGCGGGCCGGCATGTTGACCAACCCGCTGCGCGATCGCTTCGGGATTGTCGCCCGCCTTGAGTTCTACACGGCGGAAGAGTTGACGAGCATCGTTTCCCGCTCGGCCTCGCTGCTCAATGCGCCGATCGATCCGGAGGGTGCCTTCGAAATCGCCAAGCGCTCCCGCGGCACCCCTCGCATCGCCAACCGCCTGTTGCGCCGCGTTCGTGATTTTGCCGAGGTCAAGGCCGACGGCAACATCACCCGCAAAGTGGCCGATGCCGCGCTGCTGATGCTCGACGTTGACCCGGCCGGGCTGGATGTCATGGACCGCAAGCTGCTGTCTGCCATCATCGACAAATTTGGCGGCGGCCCGGTGGGCGTGGACAACATCGCGGCCGCCATCGGCGAAGCGCGTGACACCATCGAGGACGTACTCGAACCCTACCTGATCCAGCAAGGCTACCTGCAGCGCACGCTGCGCGGTCGTATCGCCACATCGGCGGTCTATCGTCACCTGGGCCTGGCGGAGCCGAACAGTGCCATTGTCCGTGATCTGCTCGCCGACGAATAAAGGCTTTCTCGGCGGTCCACCGTCCCGGGCTATCATGCGTTAATCAAGCTTCATCCAGGGAGGTATTCATGAAGAAACTGCTCGTTGCCGGCACCTTGGCTGCCGTAGCTGGCGTTGCGCAAGCCTTTTGCGGTTTTTACGTCGGCAAGGCAGATGCCAATCTGTTCAATGAAGCCTCACAGGTGATCGTCGTTCGCGATGGCGACAAGACCGTCGTCAGCATGCTCAATGACTACAAGGGCGAGCTCAAGGAATTTGCCATTGTCGTGCCGGTGCCCGCCGTGCTGCAAAAAGGGCAGATCAACGTGGGCGAAAAAAGGACCTTTGATCGTCTTGACGCCTACTCCGCACCCCGCCTGGCAGAATATTACGACCCCAATCCCTGCGATCGCCGCATGTACGAAATGATGCGCAAGGACGCCGTGGGCGCTGCGGTGCCCGCTGCCGCGCCGGTACAGCAATCAGCCAGGGCGCTGGGGGTCACTGTCGAGGCCAGTTATTCGGTGGGTGAATACGATATCGTGATCCTTTCGGCGACGCAGTCGGATGGTCTCGAAACCTGGCTCCGGCAGAGCGGCTACCGCATCCCGGCCAATTCGGCCAAGGCGCTGGCGCCCTACATTCGCCAGAACATGAAGTTTTTCGTGGCCAAAGTGAATCTCGCAGAACAGGCCAGGACCGGCTATCAAATGCTGCGTCCCTTGCAGTTCGCCTATGAATCGGAGAAGTTCATGCTGCCGATCCGCCTCGGCATGGCCAATGCCCGCGGTCCGCAGGACTTGATTGTCTATATGCTGACCAAGAATGGCCGTGTTGAGACCAGCAATTACCGCACGGTGAAATTGCCGGCGAACATGGACCTCCCTGTGTTCTTGAAGCAAGGCGATGAGTTCCGCAACTTCTACAAGGCCATGTTCGGCGAACAGGCGAAAAAAGAAGGCTATCGTGCGGTCTTCACCGAGTATTTCTGGGATATGGGCTGGTGTGATCCGTGTGCCGCCGATCCCTTGTCGTCCGATGAATTGCGCAAGGCAGGGGTTTTCTGGGCTGGCATGCCGAATGGCGATGCTCGCCCGGTGCCCATGCCTGTCCAGCCCGGCATCATGCCGCGTTCCCCGATGCCCGGTGGCGCCCAGCCAGTGATGTTGACCCGACTGCACGTTCGCTACACGCCGGAAACTTTCCCGGAAGACTTGATGTTCCAGGAAACCAAGGATCGGCAGAACTTCCAGACCCGCTATGTGCTGCGCCATCCGGCCAAAGTCGAGCCGGAAGCCTGTCCGGAGGCCAAAGCCTATCTTGAGGGCGTCAAGCGTCGTCAGGAGCAGGAGGCGCAGCAGTTTGCGACGCTCACCGGAGGCGACATCAACGATATCCGCCAGCGCCTGACACTGCCGCCCATGCCACCCCAAAAACCATGGTGGGATGGTTTGTGGGGCAGTGGCGCGGGGAAATAAGGACCTGGCGCCGGTCAACTGCGGTGGATGCCCGCCTTTTTCAGATTGGCTTTCAGGCAGCGCTGCTGACCCTCGGCGTGCTGCTCCGCGATTTCAGTCTGTTGCCGCTGCAGATGGCGTTGGCGCTTGCGTCGGCGGTGGTCACGCAGGCTTTCTGGTTGCGGGTTTTCAGGTTGCAGGGCGTCGGCTACCTGAGTCCGTTGATTACCGGATTTGGGCTTTCCCTGTTGCTGCGCGCCGATAGTTTCTGGTTGCATCCGCTGGTCGCCTGCCTGGCGATCAGCGGAAAATTCCTGATCCGCATCCGAGGCAAACATGTGTTCAACCCTGCTGCGTTTGGGGTGGGCCTCGCCTTGCTGGGATTGTCCGGGGCCTGGATATCACCCGGGCAGTGGGGCAGCGATCTCGGTCTGGCGGTTTGGTTGATCGGACTCGGCGCGCTGGTCGCGCAGCGAGCCCGGCGCGATGATGCTGCATTTTTGTTTTTAGGCACTTTTCTCGGGTTGACCGCAGCAAGGCTGTTTTACCTTGGCCATACGCTTGGGCGAGGCTGGGAAATCTGGTGCCATCAGGCATTGAACGGTGCACTGCTGCTGTTCGCCTTTTTCATGATTTCCGACCCGATGACCCTGCCCGATCGACCACTGGCCCGGCGTTTACACGTTGTCGCGGTAGCTGGCGCCGCCTTCTGCTGGCAATTCTTGTACTACCGTCCCAATGGGGCCTTGTGGGCCTTGTTGTGCCTGTCACCACTGGTGCCCTTGTGGGACTGGATCTGGCCGGGAAAACCTTACAAGTGGCATGGAAACAGATCGTTACAAAACAATGTTGCGGCGCAAGGTAAAATCCCGGGATGAAATACGAGCCCAAGCCCAACGCTTTCACCATACCCGTCCGCGTCTATTACGAGGATACGGATGCCGGTGGCGTCGTTTACTACGCAAATTACCTGAAGTTCTTCGAACGTTGCCGTACTGAATGGATGCGTTTTGCCGGCCATGACCAGTCGGCGCTGGCGTCCGAAGCGGGTATCGGCTTCGTGGCGCGCAAGGCGAGTATCGAATATTTGAAGCCGGCCAGGCTCGATGACGAACTGGTGGTAGGTCTTGAGGTTGAAAAGCTGACCCGTGTCCGTGTGGTTTTCCGCCAGCATGTCCGGCGCGGCGACGTCGAACTGGTCACCGGTACCGTCGAAATCGCCTGCGTCAATATGTCCACCATGACCCCGTCTGCCATCCCTGATTTTCTGCACCAAAAACTGGAAGCGCTGAAATGAACGTCACCCAGGATATGTCCATCCTCCATCTGATTCTCCAGGCCAGCGCGGTCGTGCAAGCTGTCATGGCGCTGCTGGCGGGCGTTTCCTTCATGTCCTGGTACTACATTTTCATGAAGCTGTTTACGGTCAAGCTGGCCCGCGAAAAGACCGAGACCTTCGAGCGTGATTTCTGGTCCGGCGGCGATCTCAACAACTTGTTCAATAGCGCGGTGAATGATCGTCACCACGCCGGTTCCATGGAGCGCATTTTCGAGGCTGGGTTCCGCGAATTCACCAAGCTCAAGGGTCAGAAGAACCTCGACTCCAAAGATATTGTCGACGGTTCGCGTCGCGCCATGCGTGCAACCTATCAGCGCGAGATGGATTCGCTCGAGTCGCACCTCTCCTTCCTCGCTTCGGTTGGCTCGGTCAGTCCGTACATTGGTTTGTTCGGTACCGTCTGGGGCATCATGCACGCATTCCGCGGCCTGTCGAATGTCGGTCAAGCCACGCTCGCTTCAGTGGCGCCCGGCATTGCCGAAGCGCTGGTGGCGACGGCGATCGGCCTGTTTGCTGCCATTCCGGCCGTGCTGGCGTACAACCGCTTCTCGCATGACATCGACCGCCTTGCCACGCACTACGAGTCGTTCATGGAAGAATTTTCCAACATTCTGCAACGGCAGATGCGTTAAGCCATGCGCCAGCGTCGTCTAAAAAGCGAAATCAACGTTGTTCCCTACATCGACGTCATGTTGGTCCTGCTCGTCATTTTCATGGTGGCGACGCCGATGATGACAACCGGCTCGGTCGATCTGCCGGCTTCCGGTACTGCCCCGCAGAAGCCGGACAAGTACGTCAAGGTGCAGATCAAGGACGATGGCAGCCTTTCCGTGTTCAACATCAAGGGTGATGAAACCAAACTGAAGGGCATCAAGGAGTTGAAGACTGAGCTGGCAGCTTTGAAGCAGGCTGATGACAAGACGCCAATCCTGATTGCCGGCGCCAAGGAAACGCAATACAAAAATGTCATCGAAGTGCTGGATGAGGCCAAACGAGCCGGTTTTCAGAAGGTCGGCCTGGAAACCGCCGCCGGCAAATAGCATTCATGATCCTCGACAGACCCGAAGAACCCGGCAAGAAATACGCATTGACGTTCACCATTCTGGTGCACGTCGGGCTGATCGTCGCGCTCTTCCTGGGGGTGCAATGGAAGCGCAGTGCACCTGAGGTGATGGAGGTCGAGTTGTGGTCAGCCACCCCCAAGGCGGCCACCTATGTACCGCCACCCCCCCCGCCGCCGCCCGAGGTCAAACCTGAACCGAAGCCGATCCCCAAGGTTGAACCGAAGCCCGAACCGGTGCTGAAAAAGCCGGATATCGCGATCAAGGAAGAAAAGAAAAAGCCGGAGCCGAAAAAGCCGGAGCCCAAGCCCGAGCCACCCAAGCCGGAACCGAAAAAGCCAGAGCCAAAGAAGCCGGAACCCAAGCCGGAAGTTAAACCGCAGCCCAAGGTGCCGGATTTCAGCAAGGAGTTGTCGCGTGAAACTGCAGAGCTGAAACCTCGTCCGAATCCAAGTACCCAGCATATGGCTAATGCCGCCGCTGCCGAAGCTGAGCAGCGGGCATCGTCGAACAAGCGGGGAATGGCTGATTACGCCAACAAGATTCGCGGCAAGGTGCGCGGCAATATCGTTCTGCCACTTTCAATTCAAGGTAATCCTGAAGCTATTTTCGAAGTCAGTCAGTTGCCGACGGGCGAAGTTTTGAATGTCAGGCTCAAGCATTCCAGCGGCAATTCGGCGCTGGATACCGCGATCGAGCGCGCCATTCGCAAATCTTCGCCCTTGCCCAAACCGGATGATCCCTCGCTGTTTCAACGCGAGCTGACCATTAAATACAAGCCGTTTGAAGAGTAAAATCTCGCGAACCCATATGAAAATGAACGAAATGTCCCGAATTTCCCGTCGCATTTTTCTGGCTTTTTCCCTGTTGACCGCAGGCATGGCCTACGCTCAGCTGTCCATCGAGATCACGGGGGCCGGCGCGAGCCGCATTCCGGTGACGCTCGTCGATTTTCCGGGCGATCCGACTGCTTCACGCGTGATCACCACGACGGTGCGTGCCGATCTTGAGCGAAGCGGCCTGTTCAAGCTGATCGACAATGGTGGCCAGGCTTTCGACGAAAATGCGCCGGTCAATTACGCCGACTGGAAAGGCAAAGGCGCCGACGCGCTGGCTGCCGGCAGCATCGGACGCAGTGCCGATGGGCGCATGGAAGCCCGTTTCCGCCTGTACGACACACAAAAGGCGGTGTCGCTGGGCGGTGCTGCCTATGTGACCAGCAATGCCCAGTTGCGCGCCGCAGGCCATCGCATTGCCGATTTCATCTATGAAAAGCTGACAGGCGAAAAAGGCGTGTTTTCCACACGCATTGCCTACGTCGTCAAGAATCGTGGGCAGTTCCTGCTGCAAATTGCCGATTCGGATGGTCAAAATGCGGCAACGGCACTGACCTCTTCCGAGCCGATCATTTCACCGGTCTGGTCACCGGATGGCGGACGCCTGGCCTACGTTTCCTTCGAGAAGAAGAAGCCGGTTGTCTATGTCCATTCGCTGTCCTCCGGGCAGCGCCACATTGTGGCCAATTTCAAGGGCTCCAACTCGGCGCCGGGTTGGTCACCCGATGGCCGCAAACTGGCCGTTGTGCTGTCCAAGGACGGTTTCTCGCAGCTCTATTCAGTTAATGCCGACGGCAGCGGCCTTCAGCGCATCACCCAATCCGCCGGCATCGATACCGAGCCGCGTTATTCAGCCGATGGTGGCACGATTTATTTCACGTCCGACCGTGGTGGCAGCCCGCAGATTTACCAGATTGGCGCCAGTGGCGGCGAGGCTCGGCGCGTGACCTTCGAGGGGAGCTACAATGTGTCGCCCCGTCCGTCGCCGGACGGCAAGAGCCTGGCTTTCATCAGCCGCCGCGAAGGCCGCTTCCAGCTCGCCGTGATGGATCTGGCCAGTCGCCAGGTTCAGGTGCTGAGCGATTCCTACAAGGACGAATCCCCCAGTTTCGCCCCGAATAGCCGCATGATCCTGATCGCTACTGAAGTTGGCGGGCGCGGCGTACTATCGGCTGTCTCCAGCGATGGCAGGATCAAACAACGCCTCTCGGTGGCTGCCGGCGATGTCCGGGAGCCGGCCTGGGGCCCGTACTACCAATAGTCCATTTATCCATCGGAGAACTTTGTGAAAAAACTGCTGATACCTGCCCTGCTGTCTGCCTTGCTGGCTGCCTGTTCCACCACCCCGCTGCCGGAAGACAGCAATGGTGCCCCTGTCGAGTCGCGCAGTGGTGCTTCCACGGGCGTCGCCCCGGTCAAGGCGGGTGGCCTAGATGCCAGCGGGCTGCCGCGCGAACTGACTGATCCTTCCAGCAAGCTGTCGCAGCGCAGCATTTACTTTGACCTCGACAAGTATGAAGTCAAGGATGAGTACAAGGATCTGGTCGCTGCACATGCCAAGTATCTGGTCGCCAACAAGGGCTTCAAGGTGCTGCTCCAGGGTAATACCGACGAGCGTGGCAGCCGTGAATACAACCTGTCCCTCGGGCAGAAACGTGCGGAAGCGGTCAAGCGCTCGCTGAGCTTGCTGGGTGTCAAGGACGATCAGATCGAATCGGTCAGCCTCGGCGAAGAAAAGCCGAAGAATGCCGGTCACGACGAAGCGGCCTGGTCCGAAAACCGTCGCACCGACATTCTCTACAAGGCTGCTGACGGCCGCGGCGAGTTTTAAGCATCATGCGCCCGGTTCGAATCGCACTTCTGATCGCCGCGCTAGGGGCCGTTCAGGCTCACGCCGGTGTTTTTGATGACGAAGAAGCCCGTCGCCAGGTTACTGATCTCAGGATCAAGACTGAGGCGCGATTCGACCAGCAGGCCAAGGCACAGCTGGATCTGGCCGGCCAGATCCAGCGCCAGGTTGAAGAAATCGCCCGCCTGCGGGGGCAGATTGAAACGCTCAATTACGAGCTGGATACTGCCAAGAAGCGACAGCAGGATTTCTATCTTGATCTGGATACCCGATTGCGCAAATTCGAGGCAGTTAATGCGCCGACTGCTGCGGTCAACCCGGAAAATGCGTCAAATTCGAAACCGGCCAATGATCCAGCCAGGGAAAGTCAGGACTATGAAACTGCCCTGAACCAGTTCAAGGCTGGCAAGTACAAGGATGCAGCGGGCAGTTTTGCCGGCTTCGTCCAGAGATATCCGGACAGTTCGCTGGCGCCCAACGCCCAGTACTGGCTCGGCAATGCCTGGTATGCCCAGCGTGACTGCAAGCGGGCTATCGAGGCACAAAGCGTGGTCACCACCAAGTATGCCGACAGCCCGAAAGCGCCGGATGCCTGGTTGGCGATTGCCACATGCCAGCAGGAAATGGGGAACGCGAGCGGTGCCAAACGCTCGCTGGAGTCGGTGCTTGCCAAATACCCGAGTGCGCCCGCTGCCGAAACGGCACGTCAGCGACTGAAGAAGAAATAATTGGCACTCAGACTCACTGAAATTTTTTACTCCCTGCAGGGAGAGGCCTCGCGCGCGGGGCTGCCGACCGTATTTGTCCGCCTGACCGGTTGTCCGCTGCGTTGTACCTGGTGCGACACGACGTACAGTTTTACCGGGGGCGAACCGGCGACCATCGAATCGGTGCTTGCCGACGTCGGCAAATATCCGGCCCGCCAGGTGTGCGTGACGGGTGGTGAACCACTGTCGCAAAAGGATTGTCTGCCCTTGCTGACGGCGCTGTGCGATGCCGGCTATGAGGTGTCTCTGGAAACATCGGGGGCGATTGACGTGGCTGATGTCGATCCGCGGGTCGCGCGAATCATGGATCTGAAAGCGCCGGATTCCGGCGAGTCCGCCCGGAACCGCTGGGAAAACCTGACAGCGCTCAACCAGCGTGACGAAGTCAAGATCGTCATAGCTTCGCGTCGCGATTACGAGTGGGCGCGAGAAGTGTTGCGCGAACGCCAGCTTGCCCGGATTTGCCCTATCCTTTTCTCGCCGGCCCAAGGTTTGATTGAGCCGCAATCGCTGGCTGAGTGGATCCTTAAGGATGGACTCGACGTCCGTTTCCAGCTGCAGCTGCACAAGTTGCTTTGGGGTAACATGCAGGGAAAATAAAAGATGGAGACGCGCATGGAACGTAATCGCCGAAAGTTTTCACGCATTGCCTTCCAGAGCGACGCCAGCCTTTTTTTGCCTGATGGCGAGTACGGTGTCGAGGTCCTCGATCTCTCGCTACAGGGGGCGCTGATTCACCCCAATGCCAATATGTTCGTCAATGTCGGTACGCATGGCACGCTGAAAATCCGCCTGGATACTGCCGGGACGACGATCCGGATGGAAGTGACCGTGGTTCATCACATGGCCAATTACTATGGCTTGGTATGCCGCGAAATAGATCTCGACAGCGTGACCCACTTGCGGCGTCTGGTCGAGTTGAATTTAGGCAACGAGTTGCTGGCAGAGCGCGAATTTTCCCAACTCACCGATTATTGATCAGCCGCAGAGCGGTGCGGAACGGACGCTCTTCAAGCAATTGCCAATGATCGATACGGCATCTCGACAGGTTGTCAGCGTGTCGCCAGAAGCAGAATATCGCTTGTGAACAAGCAGATACCGGATCAGCTGGGTGGGGTTTTGAGTTATATTTCCGCCCCATGAAGAAAGCCGTCGTACTCCTTTCCGGTGGACTCGATTCCGCCACCTGTCTGGCGATTGCCCGTAGCGAGGGTTTCGCATCCTATTGCCTGTCCTTTAATTATGGGCAACGGCATTGCGCCGAACTGGTTGCGGCCGATCGAGTCGTCAAAGCGCTAGGCGCAGCCGAACATCGCATCGTGAATTTTGGCCTGGCTCAATTTGGGGGGTCGGCGCTGACCGATACCACTATTGCCGTACCGACAGATGGCGTGCAGCCGGGCATTCCGGTTACCTATGTGCCGGCGCGCAATACCATCATGCTGTCGCTCGCCCTGGCCTGGGCCGAGGTGCTGGGTAGTCGGGATATTTTTGTCGGCGTGAATGCAGTGGATTATTCCGGTTATCCCGATTGCCGGCCGGAATACATTGCCGCCTTCGAAACAATGGCCAATCTGGCGACCAAGGCCGGGGTCGAAGGGCACAGACTTTCCATACATGCGCCGCTGATTGATCTGTCCAAGACCGAGATCATTCGCGCCGGCGCTGCGCTGGGGGTGGATTACAGTCTAACCGTCTCCTGCTACCAGGCCGATAACGATGGTCGCGCCTGCGGTGTCTGCGATTCCTGCCGTCTGCGAGCCGAAGGTTTTTCGGCCGCCGGATTGCCTGATCCCACCGTCTATCAGTCCTGATCATGGAAACGGCTGTTTCAGCCAATGTGATCCTGTGGCTGGCGTTTGCCATCGGTTGCGTCTTTGGCGGCATTGGCCAGAAGACGCATTTTTGCACGATGGGCGCGGTGTCCGACATCGTGAACATGAGTGACTGGAATCGCATGCGGATGTGGCTGCTGGCGATTGGCATTTCCATTCTGGGCGCGGCAGCGCTGCACGGTGCCGGATTAATAGATCTCGGCAAGTCGATTTATCGCGCGCCCAATTTCATCTGGCTGTCGTACATCGTCGGCGGTATGACATTCGGCGTCGGCATGGTGCTCGCCTCCGGTTGCGGGTCGAAGACGCTGATTCGCATTGGTGGCGGCAACCTCAAATCGCTCGTGGTGTTTGTCGTGCTCGGGCTGGTTGCCTACATGACCATGCGCGGCATTCTGGGGGTTTTTCGCGTCAGCCTGCTGGAGAAGGTGGCCATAACCTTGCCGGGTGGGCAGGATATCCCCGCGTTGCTGACTGCGTTCGGGGTGGCCCCGAACACGGCTTTCCTGTTTTCGGTTTTTGCCATCGGCGGCGGGTTGACCGCGGGATGCCTGCTTAAACGCGATTTTCGGACATTCGACAATCTGCTCGCCGGCTTGGGCATCGGGCTGACGATCGTTGCTGCATGGTATGTCAGCGGTCACCTCGGCTATATTGTCGAACACCCGGAGACCTTGGAAGAAGCGTTTCTCACGACCAATAGCGGGCGCATGGAGGCGATGAGTTTTGTGGCGCCACAGGCTTACACGCTGGAATTGCTGATGCTGTGGTCGGATACCAGCCGCACGATGAGTTTCGGCATTGCCACTGCGCTCGGTGTGGTCGTCGGATCATTTGCATGTTCGGTGCTGACGGGCCATTTTCGTTGGGAGGGCTTCGTCAGTGTTGAGGACACTGCCAGCCATTTGATCGGTGCGGCGTTGATGGGCTTTGGCGGCGTGGTGGCCATGGGCTGTACGGTCGGTCAGGGCATCAGCGGAATCTCAACGCTGGCCTTGGGGTCGATTATGACGTTTCTGGCGATCGTGCTGGGGGCGACGCTCATGCTTAAATTTCAATATTGGCAGCTGATGCGCCGTGCCTAAGGTTTTTCGTCCGCCTTCAGTTTGGCGATGACCAGCGGGAAGGCGCCCGAGCCGATCAGCGCGATTGCCGACACAATGAACGCCAGGCCAGCCATCGGGTCGTCCAGGACCGGATGCAGGCTGGCCCCGAATCCGGCCAGACTGATGATTCCCGGAATCGCGCAAAGAATGCCGAGCAGGGTCAGGGCAACGAAGGAAAATGGATAGCGGCGCATAAGGTGACTTTGAAGATGGGCCGGTTTCCGACCCCACAAGACTCATTCTAGCGCTGTGGCAAATTCAGTGACCAGCTTTGGCTGCCCGGTGGTCCGTGTTTGCTGCGAACCATCCGCAGTTTTCGTGTTCTGACCATGGGGCTGGTCGGCATGCCATTTGCTGCAGGCTAGTTTAGCCCCAATCCTTTGCCAGAAACCCGACACAATGAACGCCCCTGATTCCTTCCCCACCGATCTGCCGGTCTTTGACAACAGCTTCGCCGCACTGCCCGACACTTTCTATACCCGCCTGAATCCGCAGCCGCTGAACAACCCGTACGTCGTTGCGGTGAGTGATGACGTGGCGGCGATGCTCGGTTTGCCGGCCAGTTTTCTCGATAGCCCCCAGTTCGCCGAGGTGTTCGCCGGCAATCAGCTGATGCCTGGCAGCGAGCCGCTGGCTGCGGTGTACTCCGGCCATCAGTTTGGCATCTGGGCTGGCCAGCTGGGGGACGGGCGGGCGCATCTGCTGGGCGGCCTGCGCAATGCGCTTGGCCATTGGGAAATCCAGCTCAAGGGTGCCGGGCGAACCCCGTATTCCCGGGGGGCTGACGGACGAGCCGTGTTGCGCTCCTCGATTCGTGAATTTCTCTGTTCGGAAGCCATGGCCGGGCTGGGCGTGCCAACGACCCGCGCGTTATGCATCATCGGCGCCGAGCAGCCGGTGCGTCGCGAAGAAATCGAAACAGCAGCGGTCGTGGCGCGTGTGGCGCCCGGATTTGTACGCTTCGGGTCATTCGAACACTGGGCGTCGCGTGACCGGCATCTGGAATTGCAGCAACTGGCAGACTACGTGATTGATACCTTTCGGCCGGAATGCCGGGCCGAGGCGAATCCCTATGACGCCTTGTTGCGCGATGTTTCCCGCCGGACCGGCGAACTGATGGCGCACTGGATGGCGGTCGGGTTCATGCATGGTGTGATGAACACGGACAACATGTCCATCCTTGGCCTGACGCTGGACTATGGTCCTTTCGGCTTCATGGAAGCCTTTGATGCCGGCCACATCTGCAATCACTCTGATCATCAGGGACGCTATACCTACCGCAACCAGCCGCATGTCGGTCAATGGAATCTCTATCGTCTGGCAGACGCCTTCCTGCCGCTCTTGAAGCGTCCGGCGGCTGGGCGGGCGGCGGTCGATGAAACATATGGTGATGCCTTCGCGCTGACCTTCGAGCGTTTGATGTGCGCCAAGCTGGGTCTGCGCGAGGCGCTGCCCGATGATGAGAATTTCATCGGCGAAACCTTCGGCTTTCTGCAAGAGCATCGCCCGGATTTCACGGTTTTCTTCAGAAACCTCTCCAGGCTATCCGCTACGGTCAACCCGGAAAATCGCTCAAAATCCGAAGATGCCTTGCGCGATTTATTTGTTGACCGCAGTGCTTGTGACCTCTGGGTGGATAGCTGGCGAGCCAGACTGGCCCGAACGCCGTGGCCCGATAGCGAGCGGCAGGCCGCCATGCTGGCGGCCAACCCCAAATATGTCTTGCGCAACTGGCTGGCCGAAGCGGCTATCAGAAAGGCGAAGGCGGGGGATTTTTCCGAAGTCCGGCGACTGCTTGCCTGCCTGCGTCGACCGTATGACGAACAGCCGGAATTCGACGATTACGCGGCGCTGCCGCCCGACTGGGCGAGCGGGCTGGCGGTGAGCTGTTCCAGCTGAGCGCGCGCGGCCTGGCGGACCCGGAGCCATTTCAGCATCATGGCAAACAGCGTGTCGGGATTGACCGGCTTGGCAATGAAGTCGTTCATGCCCGCGTCGAGGCAGCGCGCCCGGTCTTCGGCAAACGCATTCGCGGTCATGGCGATGATGGGAACATGCTCGTAATCCGGAATTTCACGAATCGCCTGCGTGGCGCCGAGGCCATCCAGTTCAGGCATTTGCATGTCCATCAGGATCAGGTCGTAGTGAGTGCTCAGAGCCATATCAACGGCCTGCAAGCCATCCGGGGCAATGTCCACTGAAAAGCCGAGTGTGATGCGCAGCAGTTCGAGCGCAACCTCCTGATTCACCCAGTCGTCTTCAGCGACCAGAATTCGACAATCTGAAAACTCGGCGCGCAAGATATCCTCTACGTCGATACCGGTCTGCGGTGCCACTATTGTCCGGACCGGCGCGGATTCGGCTCGCTGAAGACGAATGGCAAACGTGAATACGCTGCCGGCTCCCGGTGTGCTGACCACTTGGATTTCACTGCCCATCAGGCGCACCAGGCGCTGGCAGATGGGCAGGCCAAGGCCGGTGCCACCATATTTGCGCGTCGTCGAGCCGTCTGCCTGCTCGAAGGGGTTGAAAATACGATCCAACGCCTCAGGGGAAATGCCGATGCCGGTATCCCACACCGAAAGCTCAAGCAGAACGGAGTCACCACTATTTTCGACAATGCGTGCCACAACGCGCACTTCGCCGCGCTCGGTGAATTTGATGGCGTTGCCGGCAAGGTTGAGCAAAATCTGTTGCAAGCGCAGCGGGTCGCCCAACAGCCGCATCACCTTGAGCTGAGGGTCAATATCGAGCACGAAATGCAGGCGGGCGGATTCGGCGCGCGGGGCCAGCAGATTCGCCAATTCCTGGGTCAGGGCGTCGAGGGAAAACGCTGTCCGTTCAAGCGTCATTCGCTCGGCGTCGATCTTGGAGAGGTCGAGGATATCGTTGAGCAATTGCAGCAGGTGATTGGCGGCGCCATCGATCTTGCCCAGCTTGTCGATCTGGCTGCTATCCAGATTGTTGCGCTTGAGCATGTAAGTCATGCCGATGATCGCATTCATCGGCGTCCGCAGTTCGTGACTCATGTTTGACAGGAACGTGCTTTTCGCCCGGCTGGCGGCTTCTGCGGCTTCCTTGGCCAATGACAGGGCATGGGTCCGTTCCTGAACCGTATCCTCCAGATGATCACGTTGGTCGGCCAACTGGTGGTCACGCTCCGCGATTTCCGTGAGCATGGCATTGAAGGCTTCGCCCAGGCGCCCGATTTCATCATCGGAGTAAATCCTGGCGTGCCTTGAGTAATCCTTCGACTCGGCAACATATTGTGCCGTATTCGTCAGCGAGCCCAGCGCGGCGAGCATTGAAGCCAACATCTGGCGGCCGATGGCAAAAGCGATCACGAACGACAAGGCCAATGCCAGCAGGGAGAGCAGGAGGTTCCAAATAATCGCTCGCCAAACGGCGTCCAGGCTGGACGTGATGGTGACGGTTCCAACAACGCCATCGTCGGAGCGGATCGGTACGGCGACGGTCACGTTGGACCAGTCGGCATAGACGGTGCGCTCACTGTGCGGTTGGTCGCCCATTGCTACCTGGGCTGGCAGCGTGCGGTTGGGCGCGTCGAAGTGGTAACGAAAATTCGAATTGATGCCGAGCAGGCGGACGGTCAGTACGTCCGGATGTTCTCTGAACGAGCTGAGCAATTGATTGGCGCCCTTCGTGTCGTTGAACTCAATGACCGCCGACGCATTGAACGCAACGACGTCGGCCATGGCAAACAATTCAGTGGTCTTTGCCTGACGCCGCTGGTCGACCTCGCGGATGGCAAAGGTCAGAAATGACAACAGCAGGCCGATGCCCAGCGAGGCTGCAATTGCCAGTGCAATTTTTTTCCGAATACTGTGTTGCGTACTCAACGCTCAGCTCCGATGACCTTCTGGGCAAGGCGCAGCATTTGAGAGCTGGGGGTTAGCCCGTTTTTTGAAAGGCTCTCGGCATTGACAATGAATTGGACACGGCCCGTACTGCGGACCAGTTCGATGCCGCCTCCCGCACGGGCAAAGCCATCGCTATTACTGGCTGCGAGTATCGGCATGTTTTGAATCCAGCGCAACACGACACCGATCCGGGCTTCTTCAATATCGGGAATGTAGACCAGCTGGCAGTTCGACATGTCGTCAGGGCTGTTGGCCCGGCGAATACGCAACTCTTTGCCGCCGACCGAGCGTCCTTCGTAGCTTGCGAGAAACGAACCCAAGGTATCGCGGCCAAACAGGCAGATGGTTGTCGTAGTGCGGTTACTGGCTGGCCAATCAACGTACTTCATGAAATTGACCAGATAGGCGGCCTCCAGCTGAGGCTCTGATTCCGGAAGGGCAAATGCAGTCGACACACAGGTGAGCAGTAGCACGGCCAGCCAGTGCAAGGGGCGCTTTGGGAGCAAAAAGTGGCGGCGTGCTGGCATGATCAGAATTTCCAGCGTGCCGATAGTAGAAGCGACGGTTCAATGATCACGGGCGTGGCGGGGACGTAATCCGTCACATATTCAATGCGCCGCGGGCCGACCAGGTTACGTCCGGTCAATGCCAGTTCCAGATCCTTGTTCAGTTTGAAGGCGTAGCGCAGATCAAGCGTCACGTAGCCGGGGACATGCATCTCGGTGGTGTAAGGGGTCAGTGTTCTGTACAGGCCTGACGAGCCCCGGATCCAGGCGTCAAATTGCTGGCTGGACGAAATATTCCATTGCGAACGCAAGGAGCCGTAGTGGCGAGGGGTTGAGCGTTCCTGGCTCTTCCCCTGCGCTTGCGCGATCGGGTTGCTTGAGTCGTCCATGTTGACATGGGTATAGGCATACGACAATTGCATCCGCCAGATGGGGGTCAGCAACCAGTCAACGCTCAGTTCAGCACCACTCAGCCAACCGCTGGCGCAGTTACAGCGGTCAAGGTTCTGATAAGCGAATGGAATTCCGTAAAGGAAGACCGGAAACTGCGTGCTCCCCAGCGTGCTGGAGACAATGTCGGAATAGCGATAGCGATAGACGGAAAGGTCTACGCCGAACTGGGGCGCAAATTGTTTGCGATAGCCAATTTCGAAGCCTTCCATTTTTTCCTGGCGCAACGGCTGGCTGCCAGGCTGAGCACGAAATGCGACGGGAGGGACAAAGGGAGGGACGGGCGGCTTGAATCCCGTTAGCATGGTGATGTCGTATTCGGCGCGCGCAGGCATGCGGGGCGCCTTGGAATATTTTGTCCACAACGTATCGTTGCGCGTGGGCGTCCACATCACCGTGGCATTGGGAGAAAAGGTATTGCCACCCAGATTGCTTTGGTCCCAACGAGCGCCTAGGCCAAGTTGCAATAAATCATCGACCAGCGTCCAGTTGTCGTGAACAAAGACCCCGGTGGTTCGCTGGGTAAATTCCGGTTTGGCTATTTCGACAACATATCTGGCCCACATTTCATCCGAAACTGTTCTGTGGCTGGCACCCCATAAAATATCGTGGGCCGAAAATGTGTAGCGTCCCTGATAGTCAAGGTCGAACTGATTGTGATCAACGTCGAGCGCCCCCTTGAGTTCCGTGGAGGTGCTGGAAAATGAAGCTTGTAGCGAAGATTCAATTCCCTGATTCGTCAGCCAGCGATAGCGGGCGCCCAATGTCTGGTTGGATACCTTTTGCGTGACGGGGACGGAGATCAGTGTGGACGGATTAAGTGGATTCGGCGTGAGCGGGTAGAGGTCGCCAACGGATGAACTGCCAGCATTGGCCCAGAGGCTGAGATCGCTACCAGCGGTCAGTGTTCGATCGAAGCGAAAATCGACCACCCCATTGGTCAGGCTATCTTCGCTGTAGTGATCATTGGCCAACTGTTTGGATGGTTCCGCATGGCGGCCCTGGGCAGAAATTTTCCACGAGGTATCCGCATCGATGTTTCCGCCGGCTCGGGCATACAGCAGCCCCTGACCATTGGTGCCAATGGTGCTCGAAAGCATGCCGCCAGATTGCGAGCGGGAATGCCTGCTGATGATATTGATAACCCCGTTGACGGCATTGACGCCCCACATCGCAGCACCGGCACCTCGGATAACCTCGATTCGTTCGATGTCTTCAAGTGGAATCGGGTCATATTCCCAGACCGTCCCCGAAAAAAATGGGTCGTAGATGCTTCGGCCGTCGATCAGTACTTGCAGTTTGTTGGCAAAACGACCGTTGAACCCGCGCGCCGTAACCGCATATCGCCCACTGTCAATCTGGGCCACCTGAATGCCCGGTACCATCCGTAGGACATCGGGCAAGGCCAGGGCGCCAGAGCGGCGGATGTCTTCGGCAGTGATCACGAAGGCGGCAGCAGGCACATTGCTCAGGCTTTGATTACGTCGGGAAACCGAGGAGATTTCGGTTTTTGTCAGGTCTTCGAGACTGATATCGTCATCCGGCCTTGCCAAAGCAAGGGATGAAAGCGTCGCAACCATGACGCACGCAATAGCCAGGAGAATTTTATTGTATGGCATTGCCATATTTTTGACAGGGACGCTATGGCTTGTAAAGGGTTCTTTACAAATGCAATGGCGACTATGCCATCGATGATCCATGAGTTCAATGAACTATTTCATAAATGGCTAATGCCGGGTCGTCCTCGACCCCAGAATAAAAAAGGCTGGCGAGACATCTCGCCAGCCTTGTTGGGGGCGTATCCGACGTTATTGGACTTGCTGGATTCCGGCCAATACCCAGCCGCGGCTGTTGTCAGTCGGCTTGGTCATGTGCCAGATCTCGTCGAATGGCGCCGGCGCCGCTCCCTTTTCTTCGCTGATCAGGCCGGTGAAACGGATGCTGACGATATAGCGGTTGGCCTCTTCGGCGACGTCAAGCACCTCGCCATTGAGTTGGGCGACATCGGTCTCCTGCTTGGTGTGACCGCGTTCACCCATCTCCATCTTGATTTCGGCAAACATTTCCGGCGAGGTAAATTCGCGGATGTCGTCGAGGTTGCCGGCATCGTTGGATGCCTGCAGGCGGATGAAGTTGACCTTGGCATTCCGCACAAAGCCTTCGACATCGAAGCCGGGGGGAATTGCGCCGCTGCCCGACCCGTTAGCGACGGGTGCCGCAATGGCCGAAGCGGCCGGATTGAAGGACGCTGGTTCGCGGGGGGCATTGCCACCATAGTTGCTTCCGGCCCCCGCATACTGCATGCCACCTTGCTGAGCGGCGGCAGCCTTCTTGCGCATCAGGAAGCCAAAAAGCATGACGGCTGCCATGATGATCAGGCCGATCATCATGAAGTTGGCCAGGCCTTCGCCGAAACCGAAGTGCGATGCCAGGGCGGCCAGACCGATACCGGCGGCCAGTCCGGCGAGCGGTCCCATCCAGGAGCGTTTGGGTTGGGCTTGCGGGGCTGCTGCGCCAGCCTGGTGAGGCGCTGGCGTTGGCGCAGCATTGGTTGACTTGCTCGGGGCCACAGACTGGCGTTGCATGCCGTAAGAGCTGCCACCGCCCAGTCGCTTGGCTTCGGCGTCGCCGATCTGCAATGTGAAGCCGAGCACCAGTGCTGCGGCCATCAATACGAAATTCTTCATGCGTGTCTCCGTGTGGGAAAGTTACCAGCCATAGTGTACCTGCTTCCGGTTGCATAAAAACCAGCTATTTCTTGCATAAATCTTCGTATTATTCGAACTATTGTGACCGCATGAAAAGGCTGGCGATGGCCGTCGGATTGCTCGGGAAATAAAGATGAACGTAGGTGGCCGTGAGTCGGTTCTGACGATAGATTGCTTCGCCGTCACCCCCTTTCGCCGCTACGGCACGGTGCAGTGGTGTGAGCGCGGTTTCGCACGTCGAATAATGGAAGGTATGGCCAGCCAACCGACCTTCCGGCAGGTCTGCAAACTGCGTACCGAGTGCAGCCAGACGTTTTTGCATCACCGAGCGCCCCGGCAATAGGCCGCCAAAGCGGTGAGAAGCCCCATTTTTGTCGACGATTTCTTCGAACAGACTCATCATGCCGCCGCATTCGGCAAGCAGGGGTTTGCCTGCGGCCACATGGGCTTTCAGGGCTTGCCAGAAGCCGGTGTGGTGGCTGAGGGTGTCGGCGTGAAGTTCGGGGTAGCCGCCCGGTAGCCAGACGGCATCGCATTCCGGCAGTGAATCGCCGGCGACCGGCGAGAAGAAGCGTAGCTCGGCACCTAGCGCGGCCAGCGTTTCCAGATTGGCCGGGTAGATAAAGCCGTAAGCGGCATCGCGGGCGATGGCGATGCGCTGGCCGGCAAGTGCCGGCGCAATGACTGGTGTCGGGAAAGTTGCGAAATTGACGGGTTTTGGCAGGTCGACCGCAGCACTTGCCGCCAAGGCATCGGCCAGGGCATCGAGACGCGCGGCAAGGTCGGTGATTTCGGCCGCCTGAAGCAAACCGAGGTGGCGTTCGGGCAGGCTGTTGTCGCTCTTCGGCAGGGCGCCGAACCAGCCCATGCCGGCCGGCAGGCTATTGCGCAGCAATTGGGTATGACCGTCGCTGGCAGAGCGGTTGGCCAGCACTCCAGCAAAGGGCAGTTCGGGGCGATAGGTGGCGAGGCCATGGGCGACTGCACCGAAAGTCTGGGCCATGGCCCCGGCGTCGATCAGGGCCATGACCGGGATGCCAAAGCGGATGGCTATGTCGGCGGCCGAGGGTTGCCCGTCGAACAGGCCCATGACACCTTCGATCAGGATCAGGTCGGACGCTTCCGCTGCCCGGGCCAGGCGCCAGCGCGCATCGTCTTCGCCACACATGCCGAAATCGAGGTTCTGGCAGGGACGGCCGCTGGCGAAGGCGTGAATCTGCGGGTCGAGAAAATCCGGGCCGCATTTGAAAACCGTGACGCGCCGACCCTGGCGGCTATGCAGTCGGGCCAGTGCGGCGGTGACGGTGGTTTTTCCCTGGCCGGAGGCGGGAGCGGCGATCAGCAGTGCCGGGCAGGACGGCATCAGAACTCGAGTCCCGGCATGGCCTTGATGCCGCTCTGAAAGGCGTGCTTCTCCATGCCGATGTCGCTGACCGTGTCGGCGGCTTCGCGCAGGGCTTGCGGCGCGGCGCGACCGGTAATGATGACGTGCTGCATGGCGGGGCGCGCCAGCAGCTTGGCGAGAATGGCGTCCAGGTCCAGCCAGCCGTATTTGAAGGCATACGTCATTTCGTCGAGGACGACGAGGCCGATGGACGGGTCGCTCAGGTGGCCGCAGGCAATTTCCCAGGCAGCTTGTGCCGCCCTTGCGTCACGTTCCTTGTCCTGGGTTTCCCAGGTAAATCCTTCGCCGCCCACGTGCCAGGCGACGTTCGGCTGCTGGCGAAAAAAAGCTTCCTCGCCAGTGTCCGAGCGGCCTTTGACGAACTGGACGACGCCGACCTTGAGCCCATGCCCGAGGGCGCGTGCCACGACGCCGAAAGCCGCGCTGGATTTGCCCTTGCCGTTGCCGGTGTTGACCACCAGAACACCGCGCTCTTCCTGTGCTGCCTCAATCTTGCTATCGACGACGGCTTTTTTCTTTTGCATGCGTTCTTCGTGAGTGACAGTCATGAATTTGCTCAGTCAATTAGGTTTTGAGGATCGAAGGCGACTTCCACGGTCAACCGGGAAAATCGGCCAAATTTGAAATTTTCTTATTCCGGAATGAAGCAGCGATGGCCACGGTCGTCGAGCTGGCGCAGGCCGTAGCCGTACAGGTCGGACAGCGTTTCGGCCGTCAGAATGGTCTCGACCGTTCCCGTCTCGGTGCGGCCATCGCCATACACCAGCAGGGCCCTGTCACAGAAACGATAGGCCAGGGCCGGATCGTGGAGAACCATGATGACCCCGGCGCCGCAATCGCGAGCTGCGCCAGCAAAGAGGTCGAGTACGGCCATCTGGTGATTGAGGTCAAGATGCGACAGGGGTTCATCGAGCAGGTAAAGCGGCGCCGCCTGCGTCAGCAGCGTAGCGATCGCCAGTCGCTGACGTTCGCCGCCGGATAACGTATGAATCTGGCGTGACTCCATGCCTTCCAGCCCCACCGCCTTGATGGCGCTGCGGGCCAGTTCGGCATCGCGCGTCGATTCCCAGTCCCAGCGCCCGAGGTGCGGATGGCGTCCGGTCAAGGCTGTTTCCAGTACGCTCGAACCGAAGGGATCATTTTGAAACTGGCCCAGCCAGGCGCGGCGCAAGGCGGCTTGTCGGGCCGGCAACAAGGCCGCGTCTTCACCATCGAGCAAGACCGCGCCAGACGCCGGCGCACGCAGGCCGGCCAGCGTCGACAAGAGTGTCGATTTGCCGGCGCCATTGCGACCGAGGATGGCGAGTCGCTCCCCGCTGGCCAGCCGCAGGTTGATCGGGCTAACGACCGTTTTGCCACCGATTTCGACGGCCAATTGCCGGGCTTCGAGCAAAGGCTGGGTCATTTCGGTTGCCTTGAAAGAAGGAACAGGAAGACAGGAACGCCGATCAGTGCCGTCAGCACCCCGACGGGCAACTGTTGCGGCGCCAGCAGCGTACGCGCCAGGGTGTCGGCCAGCACCAGCAGCGAACCCCCCGCCAACACCGATGCGGGCAACAGCAGGCGTTGGTCGTTACCGGTGGCCAGCCGTACCAAATGTGGCACGACCAGACCCACAAAGCCAATCGAGCCAGCTGTCGTTACCGATGCCGCAGTGGCCAGCGAAGCCAGCAGATAGATCGCATAACGCAGCCGGCCCACCGCCACCCCCAAGGCTTGGGCCTGCATCAGCCCGCGGGACAGCAAGTTCAATTCACGCGCAAAAGGCATGGCCAGCGTCAGCGCAACGGCCAGAGCAGTCAGGGCCGGCCACCATTGTGCACTCTGACCGAGGTCGCCCATCAGCCAGAACAGCATGCCGCGCAGCTTGTGTTCTTCGGCAATCGTCAGCATCAGTGCGACCAGTGCGCCACAACCAGCGGCGACAATGACGCCGGTCAGCAACAGGCGGGTTTGCGTCCAGCTGCCGTCGCCATGGGCCAGTCCAAACACCAGCAGCATCGCCGCGAAAGCCCCGACAAAGGCCAGCCCGTCGACGCCCAGCACCGGCAGACCGAGCAACATGGCAAACATGGCCCCGACCCCGGCGCCGCCGGAAATGCCCAGCACGTAGGGGTCGGCCAGCGGATTGCGCAGCAAGACCTGCATCAGGGCGCCGGCCAGGGCCAGTAGCCCACCACAGGCAAAACCGGCCACAGCGCGCGGCAAACGCAACTGCAATACCACGTCACCTGCGCCGCCCTCCCGGCCCAGCAAGGCGGCCAGCACTTCCGAGTAGGAAATCTTGAAACTGCCCACCGTCAGCGCCAGCCAGAAACTCGCCACGGCCAGCAGGCAGAGGCTGGCGAGAATCAGCAGGGCACGTTGGCGGGTGGGCATTTACTTGAAGTCGTAGCGGGCGGAAACGAAAACGGCGCGTCCGTCCGCCGGATAGTAGTAATAATCGCTTCGCGATGGCGAATACAGCGCGAACGGCGCGTAGTGCTTGTCGGTGAGATTGAGCACCTTCGCCGAAACGGTTACCGGTCCAACGCGCCAATCGGCGACGAGATCAAGCGTCGTGTAACCGGAGAGCATTTTGAGCTGGTTCGCATAATCGCCACTGAACCGGCGATCGCCGATATAGTTGGCCGACAAGCCATAGTTGCCAATTTGACCGCCCTGCCAGTTGATGCGGAGGGAAGCCTTGTTGTTCGGCACCATCGGCACGGATTTGTCCTGATAAACCCCTTCACGGAACTTGGCATCGGTATAGGTATAGGCGAGCTGGGTTTTCAGTGTCGACGTGATGCGCCAGGCGACTTCCGTTTCCAGGCCGCGCCGCCGCGTCGGGTCAAAATTGATATTGGCACCCTGGGCGCCGTCGTAACCAATCTCGTCCTTGAGGTCCATCTGATAGGCCGCCAGCTGCAATGAAAGGGGCCCGAAGGTGGCGCTGCCGCCAAGTTCGCCGATGGTCCCGTGCTGCGGTTGAAGATTGCCGGCGAATACCGGATTGCCGGTCAGTGCGTCGTAGCCGAACAGTTCATCCGTATTGGCGAAGCGGAATGTGGTGCCAAATTTCCCGTAAACCCGCCAATCGTTCTGTCGATAAACCAAACCCGCATCCACGGCGCTTCGCGTGTGCTCGCTGCTGCCGGACACGGCTGGCATGAACCACGCCGGGTAGGCATCCTGATTGGCTGTTTGCTTCACTCTTTGCGTCCGTCCGCCAAGCGTTATCGTCATGTGGTCGGTGAGATTCGTCGTGTTCTGCAGATAAACGGCCGTGCTGTCCTGCTCAGCCCGGTTGTTGGCATACGAGGAGTATTGGTTGGCGACATCACCGGAATAGTAGTCAGCACCAAGGACGCTCTCGCTCTTCAGCGAGCCCAAACCGTGCGCCCAGCGAATACGGGGCGTTACCGACACCATGTTGCGCTGGCGATCGGATGTGCTGCCAAAGGACACGCTGTCAAAGTGTTGTTCCGCGTGATCCAAGGCGACTTCAGCTTCAAGACGCAAGGCCTCACTTAATTGTACGGAAACGCCAGGACGTAGCCGGTAACCGTCCTTGCGCTGGGTATCGAATGGCGTTCTGGCCTGCTTCGGGTCAGTCCGGTAGGTGTTCTCGGCGATGGAACCGGGCGTGCCGGTGCTTTCATTGAAAACCGCGAAATCAGTAAATATTTCGGCGCGGGAAAATGCCCAGCCCAGCCTTCCCGCCAGCGATGCCTGGTCGGCCTGGTTGTTCTTTCGCCAGCCGTCGGTAGCGCCATAATGGGCCTTCAGGTTGCCATAGCCGGCGTTTCCTCCCCATGAGAGTTCGCCATCCGCTTGACGCGAGTTGAAGCTGCCAACACCGACCGAGGCTGCGGCTGCTGTACGTGCCGACTTGTCCGTCACAATATTGATGACACCGCCTGTCGCGCGGTCGCCATAGAGGACCGAGCCGGCACCCCGCATGATTTCGATCCGCTCGATGCTGGCGAGCGGGATGATCGACCAGTCGATGCCGCTCATGTCGAGCGGATTCATGCGCTGGCCGTCAATCAGGATCAAGGTGTTGTTGCCAGCCGTATCGCCAAAGCCGCGCAGGTCGACGGCGGCGTCAATCCCCATGCTGCCGTAGAGTGGCGAAACCATGACGCCGGCACTGTTCTTGAGCAGGTCGGGAATGTTGCGAGCCGGTGAGGTTCGGATATCGTCCCGTGAAATGATGGTGACGTTGCCGGGGACGGCCGGTGCCTGCTCGGCAAAACGTGTTGCTGTCACCACAATCGGGTCAAGTTGCGATTCAGCTTGGGCCATCGCGGCTGTCAGGGCGAGTGCCGGCAAAAGGGCCAGCGATTTTGTACGTGGATGCATTATTTTCCTTTTCCCGGCGGGCGTCCCCGCATGCCGGAAGAGCGATGAAAAGGAAGTGCGCGGGGAGAAGGCTGGTTGCGATAACCGGCACCACACCCCCGTGGTACTTCCGCTGTTTTGTCGCAGGCCGGTATCCGGGCTTGCAAGTCTTGACGTATCGCCTTCCCAGGTTTTCACCCAGTGGCCTTGTGATACGTCCGCACTTGCTTACCGTTGCGGGGGCAGCAGCGGAGTTGTCTCGTTGGAGACGCACCGCTTTCCCGTTTAACTGCGTTTGGAGAAACCTGACGCAGCACCTGTAGCAGTTGTAATTTTACATTGTTGATTTCTTAATTAATAGAAACATGGCCTGATCTTGAATGGACTTCGTCCAGCAAGAAACTACGGAACGCCCCTTCGCCACGCAGCATTCGCCAACGCGCCCACCTGAGCAGGCAAGGCGGCGCACTGGCGGGGGACTGACTATTTAGGGCTGTAACGCAACCCGATGAACGCGTTCAGGCGCGGTTGTGCGTAGGCCCAGGCAGTTTCGTATTGTTCATCGAACAGGTTATTGATTCGAGCTTCAAGGCGAACGTCCGGACTGATCTGGTAATGGCCAAACAGATTGACCAGCGTGTAGCCATTCATCCGTCGGGTGTTGGTGGCGTTGTCGAAGCGGGTGCCGACTACCTGGACCTCCGTTCCGACATTCAGTTGGCCGGCCACATAACCAAGGGAGACATTGGCTTGTTCTTCGGCACGACGAGGCAGCTTTTTGCCGGTGGTGGCATCGCGTGGATCCATGATGTCAATGCTCGCATTGATCTCCCAGTGCTCAATAGAGCCGGTGTAGGTGAATGAGTGACCCTGGATTGAGGCTTTATTGATATTGACCAGTGGTGAGCCGCCGATCAAATCGGTGATTCTATTGTCGAAATATACCCAACCAATCCGCTGGCCTGCCGCCTGCCAAGTCAGGCCAACTTCCCGATTCAAGGCTTCTTCAGGCTTCAAATTCGCCGAGCCGTACCCGGGAAAGTATAGCTGGTTGAACGTGGGAGCCTTGAATGCGGTGCCGATCGCGCCGCGTGCGGAGAGTTCGTTCGTAAATTGATAGCCATAAGCCAAGTTTCCCGTATTCTTGACGCCAAATTGCGAGTTGTCATCGCGACGCCCGGCGAGCTGAACGCTATGGTTGCCAAGTTTGGCGTTGTAGCCCAAGAACGGTGAGCTGACGGTACGTTCGCGTACCGTATAGGCGGTGGTGCTATTCACTTTCTGAGATAAATACTCATAGCCGATCAGCAGGCTTCCAATCGGGAGTCCAATCTGATTTTCGACCATCCACTGATTTTGTATCGTCTCGAATAGCGAGCGGTTCGGTGCGACGTTGGTTGAGCTATCCTCGGTCTGCCCAAAACGAACTGTCGATGTCCAGTGATCAGTCCATTGATTGCGGGTATAGGCCGATAGTATGGAATTCCCAACATTGGCGTAGGCGAAGACAGTCGGCCCACCGCCGTCGTAGTCGTTCTTCCCGGTGACGCTGTAGCCGGTCATCCCAAATTCGTGGCCTCTGACGGGGCGAATAGCGATGCTGCCGGTAATGCTGGTCTGGTAATAACCATCCCGGTCGGGATTGGGCAAACTGCCGTTGACTGCTTTGTAGCGGACCGGATCGGCTGCGGCGTTGAATCCATCAGTTTCAAGGTACGAAACCCGCAGACTGCCCGACACGATCTCGCTGCTACCGGAGAGGCCGGCCGACAGCTCATGGGTGTTGCGTGATCCGGTACCGGTAAATGCATCGGCTTGTAACGGCCCTTCTCCGCGCCGTGTAAAAATTTGGATAACACCGCCAATGGCATCCGAGCCATAGACTGCGGAGGAGGGGCCGCGAACAATTTCAATGCGTTCGATTTGTGATAGAGGAATGTCGGCGAGTGACGGGGTGCCGGTCGTGGCAGATCCGAGCGGTATGCCGTCGATCAGCAGCAAGGTATGGCGAGCTTCGGCGCCCCGAATGAACAGGCTGGACGCCTTGCCGATTCCCCCGCTATTGCTCAGCTGAATGCCCGGCTGGCGGGCAATCAGATCGAGCGCCGTGGATCCACTGGCTTTTTCGATATCCTCGCGTTGGAGGACGGTTACATCGGCGAGCGTTTCACTGACACGGGTAGCTTGGCGGGTGGCGGTGACCAGCACCGGGTCAAGGCTTTGCTGAGCGAGGGCTGGCGTTAGATACAACAAGGGTAGTAGAGCCGCAAGCGGCTTGAGGCAGGTAGACATGGCTTTCCTTTGTCCGACAAGCGTCCCCGCGAGTCGGAAGGGTATTGAAAAGGAAATGCAGGGAGAAGGCAGGCCACAAGAACCGGCACCACACCCCGTGGCACTTCCGCTTTTTGTCTCAGGCCGGTATCCGGGCTCGCAAGTCTTGACGTATCGCCTTCCCAGGTTTTCACCCAGTGGCCTTGTGATACGTCCGCACTTGCTTACCGTTGCGGGGGCAGCAGCGGAGTTGTCTCATTGGAGACGCACCGCTTTCCCGTTTAACTGCACATGGAGAAACCATGCGCAGCACCTGACACGGCGCGCATTCTACATGGGTAGGCTTTTGGGTGCATCGGGCAAGTTCGATCAGGTTTCTATAAACCACTTTTAGATGAAACGCTTAGTCCTTGACCATGCGGGATTTTTGCCTCTATAGTTCGCGCCATGAATGTGGAACTTGAAATCCTTGAAGCCAAAATCGATCAGGCAGTCGCGCTGATCCATCAGTTGCGTGCCGAAAACGAAGTCTTGAAAAACCAGATGGCTGCCGCCGAGTCAGAAAGATTGCATCTGCGGCAGACTATGACTGCCGCCCGTGAGCGCCTGGAAGGCCTGATGGACAAGATTCCCGAGGATGTCTGAGATGACTGCAGAGCCAAATTTCCTCGACGTGAAAATCATGGGGCGCGAGTACCGCGTTGCCTGTGCGCCTGAAGAACGCGAGGCGCTAATGCAGGCCGTCGACCTGGTCGATGGCAAGATGCGTGACATTGCGCAACGGACCAAGAACACCATTGCCGAACGCGTCGCCGTCATGGCCGCATTGAACATTGCACATGAACACCTGACCGGTGCTTCCGGTGACGCTACAAAAGAGTTTTCGGAAGCAGTTGATACTTCCGAAGCGAAGCGTAGAATCGGTGACATGGGAGTACGGCTTGATGCCGTGCTTGCGCCCCAGCAGCAACTGGATCTCTAGTCGGTTCTGCTGACCCCGGCGCCGCCCGCCGAGCGTCCCCTGCGGTGTTTGTTAAGGCCATATATTCCTTGAACCAATGCTAATTGGCATCGGTTGCGGACCCATCATCCGCTGTTGTGCGCGCTCCCAGTGAGTGTGCCTGATGCGGTAGGAATGCGACCACTCTGGACCCCGGTTCAGGATGCCGGCCTGACGACATTCGCGGGGGCCTTTTTTTGCCCTCAGATTAGCGCGATCACATGCAGTATTGGCTGATGAAATCCGAGCCGGAAGAGGTCTCGATCGATGATCTTGAGGCTGCACCGGCACAGCGTGTGCCTTGGTTTGGTGTACGTAACTATCAGGCGCGCAATTTCATGCGCGATGTGATGCAGGTCGGTGATCTTGCCTTCTTTTACCATTCCAGCTGTGCCGAGCCCGGCATCGCCGGTATTTGCGAGATTTGTTCCGAGCCTTATCCGGACGAAACGCAGTTTGCTGCGGTCGACCGGTATTTTGACCCAAAATCGACAGCTGCAAATCCGCGCTGGTGGTTGCGCGATGTCCGTTTCGTTACCAAGTCGCGACCCGTTCCGCTGTCGGAATTGCGTGCCTGTCCGGCGCTTGCCAACATGCGTCTCCTTGCTCGAGGCAATCGTTTGTCGATCATGCCCGTGAGTGAAAGCGAGTGGGCATTTATCACCAAGGAATTGATGGGCTTGCAATGATGGTCTGGTGGCTGGCGTATATCGGATTGGGGGCGTTCGCCGGCTTTTTTGCTGGCTTGCTGGGGATTGGCGGTGGCTCGGTGATGGTGCCGATTCTCGTCATGCTTTTCGCAGCGCAGGGCTTTCCCTCTGGCGACGTCATGCATCTGGCGCTGGGGACATCGATGGCAGCCATTTTTTTTACCGCCATATCCAGCGTGCGTACGCACCATGCGCATGGTGCCGTGCTATGGCCTATCGTTGCCCGAATTACGCCCGGTATCGTGATCGGGACGTTGATTGGTACACGAATCGCCAGTCAGGTACCGACCAAGGCGCTGGGACTGATTTTTACCATTTTCATCTGCTACGTGTCGGTGCAGATGATCCTCAATATCAAACCGAAGCCGCATCGTGAAATGCCGGGTGCCTTGGGGACTTCACTGGTCGGTGCCTTCATCGGCGGGCTTTCCTGTCTGGTGGCGATCGGTGGCGGTGCCTTGTCGGTGCCGTTCATGACGTGGTGCAATGTCAAGGTTCAACACGCAATTGGTACGTCGGCGGCGATTGGTTTCCCGATTGCCCTCGGTGGCGCGCTTGGTTATGTCTGGAACGGTTGGTCGGTTGCCGGCCTGCCGGCGGGCAGTTTTGGTTTTGTCTATTTGCCGGCGGTCGTGGGCGTGGCGTTTGCCAGTATCCTGACTGCGCCAATGGGTGCGCGAAAAACGCACCAGCTTCCGGTTCAGACCTTGAAGCGCATCTTTGCAGCGATCTTGCTGGCATTGGCCTGCAAGATGCTGTTCGGCTTGTTCACCGTGCCTTGAAGACAGGTTTGCGCTTTTCCAGAAACGCAGCCAGTCCTTCCCGGTAATCCTCGGTGTCGAGAAAGGCAAATGATGCAGCTTTTTCTTCGTCGGTCAGGGGACGCCCCTCGAGCAGTCGACTGATCCACAGCTTGTGCCAACCGGCGACCAAGGGGGCACCGGCACAGATTCGACGGGCAGTCGCATAGGCCTCGTCGATGGTGTTCTGGTCGGCGACGACGCGAGTGACCAGTCCTTTGGCGTAGGCTTCGGCGGCGCTTAGAATGCGGCCTTCAAGCAGAATTTCCTTCATCACCGCCGGACCGGCAAGACGTAGCAAACCTTCCATTTCGCCGGGGTACATCGAAAATCCCAGACGGTTGATCGGTGCACCGAATCGGGCGCTTTCGCCACAAATCCGGAAGTCACAGACGCCAGCAATTTCCAGTCCGCCGCCGATGCAAGCTCCTTGAATCAAGGCCACCGTGGGATGCGGGCACTGATCGATGGCTTGCAGCGCAAGTGCGACCTGGCCGTGATAATGAAGGGCTTGCGCCAGGGTCGTGCGGGCTGTCACGAACTCTTCCAGATCGCCGCCGGCGGCAAAGGCATCTGTGCCGGCGCCGCGCAGGACGACGCAGCGAATGCTGCGGTCGACGCTGATTTTTGCCATTTTTTCAATAATCTGGTTCCACATATCCAGATTGATGGCATTGAGCTTGCCCGGGTTGTTCAGGGTGAGTGTGGCGATTTCGCCATCACAAAGGATTTCTACGGTACTCATGGATGTATCTCAGATGAACGATTGAAAAATGTAATGCTGCGCGGCGAAAAAACGAATGCCTAATGTCTTGTATAAGATAGAATACTTGCGCATTTTTGGGGGTAGTAATTATTAATTAAAAGTTAGGAGGCAAGCCATGAGCAGCGCGATGTATGAGCGGATGCGGGTCAATCCGAAATTTCAGGAGCTGATTTCAAAGCGGGGACGTTTTGCCTGGACGTTGGCATTTATTGTTTTGAGCATGTTTTACGGTTTCGTCATGGTGGTCGCTTTCAACCCGGCCGCTCTCGGGCAACCGGTCTCCGAGGGATCCATGCTGACGGTGGGCGTGGCGGTTGAACTCTTCATGTTCATTTTCTTCTGGTCGCTGACGGCGGTATATGTCAAGCGTGCCAATTCCGAGTTTGATGCCTTGACGCAGGAAATCGTCAAGGAAGCCTGGAAGGAGAACAAATAATGCGTCGCTCGATTCAATTAATTGTTGCGCTGGGTCTTCTGGCGCTGGGTGCAATTGCTTTTGCTGGTGGCCCGCTTGAGGGAGTGACAGAAAAGCAGGCGACCAACTGGCACGCCATCATCATGTTCTGCCTCTTTGTGGCCATGACCATGGGCATTACCTACTGGGCCTCCAGTCGGACGAAATCCACCGCAGATTTCTACACTGCAGGTGGCGGCATCACCGGTTTTCAGAACGGTCTGGCCATCGCCGGTGATTACATGTCGGCTGCCACCCTGCTCGGCCTGACCGCCATGGTCTACACCTCCGGCTATGACGGCTACATCTACATGCTCTGCTTCTTCGCCGGTTGGCCCATCATCCTGTTCATGATGGCTGAACGTTTGCGAAACCTGGGCAAATTCACCTTCTCCGACATCACCGCCTATCGTCTGGATCAGGGCAAGGTGCGTACCATGGCCGCGATTTCCTCGCTGACGGTGGTCTGCTTCTACCTGATCGCCCAGATGGTCGGAGCTGGCCAGTTGATCAAGCTGCTCTTCGGCCTTGACTACAATATCGCCATCTTTGCCGTCGGCATCCTGATGATGGTGTACGTCACCTTTGGTGGCATGGTCGCCACGACCTGGGTTCAGATCATCAAGGCCTGCATGCTGTTGGCGGGCGGTACGCTCGTGATGTTCCTTGCCTTCAGCCAGTTCGGGTTCTCGTTCCAGACCTTGCTCGAGAAAGCGACTGCAGTGCACAAGCTTGGTCCCAAGCTGATGTATCCCGGCAGCCTGCTGGCTGATCCAGTGACCGCCATTTCGCTGGGTCTTGGTTTGATGTTCGGAACCGCCGGACTGCCGCATATCCTGATGCGTTTCTTCACCGTGACCGATGCCAAGGAAGCACGCAAATCTGTACTGTATGCATCAGGTTTCGTGGCCTACTTCTTCAACGTTATTTTCATCATGGGTCTCTGCGGTATCCTGATCGTCGGTCAGAACCCCGAGTTCTTCGAAGGCGGTACGGTGGGCGGCAAGCTGATTGGTGGCGGAAATATGGTCGCCATGCATCTGGCCAAAGCGGTTGGTGGCGACATGCTGCTTGGTTTCCTTGCGGCAGTGGCATTCGCCACCATTCTGGCGGTGGTTTCCGGTCTGGCGTTGGCTGGTGCCTCGGCCATTTCTCATGACCTCTACGCACGAGTGATCAAAAAAGGGACGGCTTCGGAAACTGACGAAATCCGTGTCTCCCGGATTGCCACCATTTGCCTTGGATTCGTGGCCATTGTTCTCGGCATCCTGTTTGAGAAACAAAACATTGCGTTCATGGTTGGTTTGGCGTTCGGTGTGGCGTCTGCCGCCAATTTCCCTGTGCTGATCCTCTCCATGTACTGGAAGGGTTTGACAACGCGTGGTGCGTTGTTTGGGGGCTACGGTGGCTTGGTATCTGCCGTGCTGTTCGTCGTTTTCTCAAAATCCGTGTGGGTTGATGTGCTGCACAATGCCGCACCTCTCTTCCCTTATACGCAGCCTGCGTTGTTCGCGATGCCGATTGCTTTCCTATTGGCCTATATCTTCTCGAAGACTGATTCGAGCGTGCGTGCCGGCCAAGAAATCGAAGCGTTCGAAGACCAGTATGTCCGTGCACAGACTGGGTATGGCGCTGCATCAGCCAGCAATCACTAATCGGCTAGTTGTGTCTAGAAAACGCCCAGCCAGCTTGTGCTGCCTGGGCGTTTTTCAATGGTTCGGCTTTTGCGTTCGAAATCTGGCCAAGCGCCATGGTTATCTAGGTTACGTCAGCGTGCCGATGGTAGGCTAAGCGACACTGCCGAGCTGCTTTGCAGCGAACGGCGCGATGGGTCAGGCGGATTTGCTGGGCGCGCTGTCCTGCATCTTGGCGAGTGCCTCACGGCCTGATAGCAAGTGTTCCTGCATCAGTTTTTCTGCTCGTCCCGCATCGCTCGCGACAATGGCAGCCAGGATAAGCCGGTGCTCGTCTAGAGACTGTTGGAGTCGACCTTCCAATGATAAGGAATGCATGCGAGACAGCTTCAAAACCTTGCGTAAATCCTGAATCACCGACAATAGCCACCTATTTCCCGACAGCTCCTGGATTTTTTTGTGGAATTCCTGATTTGATTCGAAAAATGCGTCGATACGTCCATCGCGTGCGGCAGCTTCAAGCTTCTCGTGGATGCTTTTCAGCGCGACGATGTCCGCAGGTTTGGCGCGTTTGATCGCTTCGACGACGCAGCGCCCTTCCAGCATGGCCATCAGGGGAAAGATGTCGTCGAGATCCTGGCGAGATATTTCGGTGACGTAGCAGCCGCGACGTGGCCTGAGGTCGACCAGCCCTTCCGAGGCCAGTACCTTGAGTGCCTCACGTAATGGTGTGCGAGAAATCCCGTATTGTTCGGCGAGTTTCTGCTCGTCGATCCAGGTGCCGGGAGTCAGTTCGTGGGCAAAAATGCGCTGGCGCAGTCGCTCTGCCACTTCCTGATACAGTGCCGTAGGTGCGATACGTGTCATGTTCTAGGTGTAATGTGAAAGCGAAAAACGGCACATTGACGACTTGCCTCTATAATTATGAATAAAGTATTATGCGGTGCTAGGTATGTCAAGATGAGCCCAAAAGCGTAGAATTTTGAATTCTGCATCATAAGCTCAAAAAAATCGAATCAGCGAGGGTATGTCATGTCTGAAAAGTTCTTTGATTCCAACAACCTGGATGCTTGGGAAAAAGCTGCCGCGAAACAGTCGCCCGGCGGCGATATTTCCAATCTGGTCTGGAATACGCCGGAAGGTCTGGCCGTCAAGGCGCTTTACACCAAGGCTGATGTTGAAGGTCTTGAATTTGCTGACACGCTGCCCGGTTTTGCGCCCTATCTGCGTGGCCCGCAGCCAACTATGTATGCGGTCAAGCCTTGGACGATCCGCCAGTACGCCGGATTTTCGACGGCTGAGGCCTCCAATGCTTTCTATCGAAAAGCGCTTGCGGCTGGTGGTCAGGGCGTATCGGTCGCTTTCGATCTGGCGACGCACCGCGGTTACGACTCGGATAATGCACGTGTTACGGGTGACGTGGGCAAGGCTGGCGTAGCGATCGATTCAGTCGAAGACATGAAAATTCTGTTCGACAGCATCCCGCTTGACAAGATTTCCGTCTCAATGACGATGAACGGCGCCGTGCTGCCAATTCTTGCCGGCTATATCGTCGCTGCCGAAGAGCAGGGTGTTCCACAAGACAAGCTGTCTGGCACGATCCAGAACGACATTCTTAAAGAATTCATGGTGCGGAATACCTACATCTATCCGCCCAAGCCGTCGATGAAGATCATTGCCGACATTTTCGGCTATACCGCGCAGCACATGCCGAAGTTCAACTCCATTTCGATTTCCGGATATCACATTCAGGAAGCGGGGGCGAATCAGGCAATTGAATTGGCGTTTACGCTGGCTGACGGCATGGAATACGTGCGTACTGGCGTTGCCTCCGGCATGGACGTCGATACCTTCGCGGGTCGCCTGTCGTTCTTCTGGGCGGTGGGCATGAATTTCTATCTCGAAATCGCCAAGATGCGTGCGGGACGCTTGCTTTGGGATCGCATCATGACCGGCTTCAATGCCAAGAGCCCGAAGTCAAAGATGCTCCGCACCCACAGCCAGACTTCTGGCTGGTCGCTGACCGAGCAGGACCCATACAACAATGTCGTGCGCACTACTATCGAAGCGATGGCCGCCGTGTTTGGCGGTACCCAGTCGCTACACACCAATGCGCTTGATGAAGCGATCGCGCTGCCGACCGAGTTCTCATCGCGTATCGCGCGTAATACTCAGTTGATCATTCAGGAAGAAACGCACATCACCAATGTCGTCGATCCGTGGGCCGGTTCCTACATGATGGAAAAGCTGACCCAGGACATGGCCGACAAGGCCTGGAGCATCATCCAGGAAATCGAGGCGATGGGCGGCATGACCAAGGCTGTCGAGTCAGGATGGGCCAAGATGCAGGTGGAAACCTGCGCCGCTGACAAGCAGGCGCGCATCGATTCGGGCAAGGACGTTATTGTCGGCGTCAATAAGTACAAGCTGGCCAGGGAAGACGCGATCGATATCCTCGATATCGACAACCATGCTGTTCGTGATTCCCAGGTTGCGCGGCTGAAACAGATTCGTGCGACGCGCGATACTGTGGCAGTCAACGCTGCATTGGAGGCGTTGACCAAGGCCGCCGAAACCGGAGAAGGCAACCTGCTCGACCTGACCGTGAAAGCGATGCGCCTGCGGGCAACGGTTGGTGAGGTATCCGATGCACTGGAAAAGATATTTGGTCGTTTCCGTGCCAATAACCAGACTATTTCGGGGGTGTACGGAGGTGTCGTGGAAGGTCAGGAAAGCTGGGAAACCATTAAGGCAGATGTCGCCAAGTTTGCTGAAGAAGAAGGCCGTCGTCCGCGCATCATGATTGCCAAGCTTGGTCAGGATGGGCATGACCGTGGTGCGAAGGTGGTGGCAACCGCCTTTGCTGACCTCGGCTTCGATATCGACATGGGACCCTTGTTCCAGACACCGGAAGAGGCAGCGCGTCAGGCTATCGAGAACGACGTTCATGCAATTGGCGTTTCCTCACTGGCCGCAGGTCACAAAACGTTGTTGCCGGAACTGGTGAACTCCCTCAAGGCACAGGGTGCAGACGACATTATCGTTTTTGCCGGCGGGGTCATCCCGGCTCAGGACTACGATTATCTTTACAATGCCGGTGCCAAGGCGATCTTCGGGCCCGGTACCCGAATCGAGGATTCTGCTGTCCGGGTTCTGGAAGAGATCCGCAAGGCGCGCGGATAATTCTGGATGAATCTGGGCGAAGCTCCTGTGCGGGCTCACGTTTTTTCGGAAGCAGATCAAGCGTTGGTCGATGGCGTGCTGTCCGGTCAGCGGCGTTCGCTTGCCAAGGCGATCACGCTTATCGAATCAACTCGAACCGACCACCAGCAGAGGGCTCAGCAGGTGCTGACCGCACTGTTGCCGAAGACGGGCAATGCAGTGCGCATTGGTATTTCTGGTGTCCCGGGCGCTGGAAAATCGACCTTTATCGAGGCACTGGGGGTCTGGCTGATCGAGCGTGGGAAAAAACTGGCGGTACTGGCTGTCGATCCATCGTCCTCGGTCTCCGGCGGCTCGATTCTGGGTGACAAGACACGCATGGAACTGCTCTGCCAGCGCGAAGAGGCCTTTATCCGGCCGAGTCCGTCGGCAGGTTCGTTGGGTGGCGTTGCCGAAAAAACGCGTGAGGCCATGCTGCTGTGTGAAGCGGCTGGATTTGATGTGATCATTGTCGAAACAGTAGGTGTTGGCCAATCGGAAACCACAGTCGCTGGCATGGTGGACATGTTCTGCTTGCTGCAATTGCCGAACGCTGGGGACGACCTGCAGGCGATCAAGAAAGGCATCGTCGAGATTGCTGATCTGGTGGTTATCAACAAGGCCGACATCGATCCGCGAGCCACCGCCGTGGTTCGTGCCCAGTGGCGAAATGCGCTGCATATGTTGCGCCCGGCCTCGCCGAACTGGGCACCGCCAGTTATTGCATTGAGTGCGTTGCACAAAGAAGGCATCGTCGAGTTCTGGGAGCAGGTTGAAAAGTATCAGCTTGCGCTCAAACCGACCGGCGAGTTTGCTGCCAAACGTCAGCATCAGGCGTTAAGCTGGATGTGGCAGTTGATCGACTCTGGCCTGCGCCAGCATTTTCGTCATCACCCGAGAGTGCAGGAGAATCTGCCTGCGCTAACCAGCTCTGTCGAGCAGGGGCATACAACGCCGGCAGCAGCGGCCTATGCGTTGCTTGACTATCTGAAACACTGAATTCCAAATTACCCGAACCATTTAGGGAGTTTTTATGCACGACATCATCCGTCAGCTGGAAAAAAAGCGTGAAATGGCCCGCCTCGGCGGTGGCCAGAAGCGTATCGACAGCCAGCACAAGAAGGGCAAGTTGACTGCCCGGGAACGTCTGGAACTGTTGCTCGATCCGGATTCCTTTGAAGAATGGGATCTGTTCAAGGAGCACCGTTGTACTGACTTCGGCATGGATCAAGCCGAAAAGATACCAGGTGACGGCGTCGTCATTGGGTACGGAACCATCAATGGTCGCCTGGTTTTTGTCTTTTCGCAGGACTTTACGGTGTTCGGTGGCTCCTTGTCCGAAACCCATGCCGAGAAGATTTGCAAGGTGATGGATCATGCCATGAAGGTTGGCGCGCCAGTCATCGGCCTGAACGACTCGGGTGGTGCACGCATCCAGGAGGGGGTCGCCTCTCTGGGGGGGTATGCCGACGTATTCCAGCGCAATGTGATGGCTTCTGGCGTCGTGCCGCAAATCTCCATGATCATGGGCCCCTGTGCCGGCGGTGCGGTTTACTCGCCCTCGATGACGGACTTCATTTTCATGGTGAAAGATTCGTCGTACATGTTCGTGACTGGCCCGGAAGTCGTTAAAACCGTGACCCACGAAGATGTGACGGCCGAAGAACTGGGTGGCGCAGTGACCCATACCAGCAAGTCCGGTGTAGCCGATCTGGCCTTCGAGAACGATGTCGAAGCCCTCTCCATGCTGCGCCGATTCATGAATTTCATTCCCGCCAACAATCGCGAAAAGCCCCCGGTCACGCCGACCAACGATCCGGTCGATCGCATGGATTACTCGCTCGATACGCTGGTGCCGGACAACGCCAACAAGGCGTACGACATGAAGGAACTCATCGTCAAAGTCGTTGATGACAACGATTTCTTTGAACTGCAGGCCGACTACGCCAAGAACATCATCATCGGCTTTGGTCGCGTGGATGGCCACCCGGTTGGTATTGTCGCCAATCAGCCGCTCGTGTTGGCCGGTTGCCTCGATATCAAGTCATCCATCAAAGCGGCTCGCTTTGTACGCTTTTGTGATGCCTTCAATATTCCGGTGGTGACGTTTGTGGACGTCCCCGGCTTCATGCCGGGCACCACGCAGGAATACGGCGGCATCATCAAGCATGGTGCCAAGCTGCTCTACGCCTATGCCGAATGTACCGTGCCAAAGGTCACCATCATCACCCGCAAGGCGTATGGTGGTGCCTATGACGTGATGTCGTCCAAGCACTTGCGTGGCGATGTCAACATCGCTTGGCCATCCGCTGAAATTGCGGTCATGGGGCCAAAGGGCGCTGTTGAAATCATTTTCCGCGAGGAAAAGAATGATCCGGCCAAGCTGGCCGAACGTGAAGCCGAGTACAAGGAAAAATTCGCCAACCCGTTCGTGGCAGGTGCGCGTGGCTTCATCGACGATGTCATCATGCCGCACGCAACCCGCAAACGCATCGCGCGTTCGCTGGCGATGCTGCGCGACAAGAAACTCGACAACCCGTGGCGCAAGCACGGCAACATTCCTCTGTAAGCGTCAGGGAGAAACAGGAATATGTTCACTAAGATTCTGATCGCAAACCGCGGCGAAATTGCCTGCCGCGTCATCAAAACCGCTCGCAAGATGGGCATCAAGACGGTTGCCGTTTATTCCGAAGCAGACAAGGACGCCCTGCACGTCGATCTGGCGGACGAAGCCGTCTGCATCGGTCCGGCTGCTTCGAAAGAATCGTATCTGGTCATGGACAAGATCATCGCTGCCTGCAAGCAGACCGGTGCTCAGGCTGTCCATCCAGGTTACGGCTTTCTGTCCGAGAACGCCACGTTCTCGCGTCGTCTGGAAGAGGAAGGCATCAAGTTCATCGGTCCCAAGCATTATTCGGTGGCAAAGATGGGCGACAAGATCGAGTCCAAGAAACTCGCCATTGCTGCCAACGTCAATACCATTCCAGGTTACAACGATGCCATCGCGGGTCCCGATGAAGCCGTCAAGATCGCCCAGGGCATTGGTTATCCGGTCATGATCAAGGCGTCCGCTGGTGGCGGTGGCAAAGGTCTGCGCGTGGCCTTTAACGATGCAGAAGCGCACGAAGGCTTTACTTCCTGCGTTAACGAAGCACGCAATTCCTTTGGTGACGACCGCGTCTTCATCGAGAAGTATGTGCTGGAACCGCGCCATATCGAAATCCAGGTTCTCGGCGACTCGCACGGCAACTATGTGTACCTGAACGAGCGTGATTGCTCGATCCAGCGTCGTCACCAGAAGGTCATCGAAGAGGCGCCCAGCCCGTTTGTTGACCCGGCCATGCGCAAGGCAATGGGTGAGCAGGCGGTGGCACTGGCCCGTGCGGTGGACTACGAATCGGCAGGGACGGTTGAATTCGTCGTCTCCGGCGCGACCAAGGAATTCTACTTCCTGGAAATGAACACCCGCCTGCAGGTGGAGCACCCGGTGACCGAATTGATCACAGGTCTCGACCTCGTCGAGCAGATGATTCGCGTGGCCTACGGCGAAAAGCTGCCGCTGACCCAAGCCGATGTGAAGATCGACGGTTGGGCCATGGAGTGCCGGATCAATGCCGAAGATCCCTTCCGCGGCTTCCTGCCCTCGACTGGCCGTCTGGTGAAGTTCCAGCCGCCAAAGGAAACCTCTGACGCCAACGGCACGACTCGTGTCGATACCGGTGTTTACGACGGTGGCGAAATTTCGATGTTCTACGACTCGATGATCGCCAAGCTGATTGTGCACGCCAAGGATCGCACCACGGCCATCGCCCGCATGCGCGACGCCTTAAACGCCTTCGTGATCCGCGGCATTTCCTCGAACATTCCGTTCCAGGCCGCGCTGATGCAGCATCCCGGATTTCACTCCGGCATCTTCGACACCGGCTTCATTCCCAAGGAATACCCGAAGGGCTTCGATGCCTCGATGGTGCCGCACGATGATCCGGCCCTGCTGGTTTCGGTTGCGGCCTACGTATATCGCGCCTTTACCGACCGTTCCGCCTCGATTACCGGCCAATTGCAGGGCCACGAGCGTTTGGTCAGCGATAACTGGATGGTGGTTCGCCTCGATACATCAGGCAACCAGCATCATCCGGTAACGGCTCGCCTGGTTGATGGTGGTTATGACATCGAATACGGCGGCAAGCACTATGAACTGCGTTCCGAGTGGAAGCTCGGCCAATCGCTGTTTGTCGGGACCTGCAATGGTCAGGAGTTCACCCTGCAGGTTGAGCGTCACAAGACCCGCTACAGCCTGTTCCACTGGGGAACCCGCGCCGACTTCATGGTCATGAGTGCGCGTGCGGCCGAGTTGCTGGCGTTGATGCCCGAGAAGCAGGCACCTGATCTTTCCAAGTTCCTGATGTCACCGATGCCAGGTCTGCTCCGCGAAGTGGCGGTCAAGGCCGGGCAGGAAGTGAAGGCTGGGGAGAAACTGGCTGTCATCGAAGCGATGAAGATGGAAAACATCCTCAAGGCCGACCAGGACTGCAAGGTCAAAAAGATATCTGCCGCTGCTGGCGAAAGCCTGTCGGTCGACCAGATCATCATCGAGTTTGAATAATTTGCGTTTTGACCGGATTTTCCGGTTGACCGCAGCATGCTAGGCCCGCCACTTGGCGGGCCTTTTTTATGGTTTGTTGACGGCGTAACGCACGAAATCGACGCCGCGCTCCAGCACTTCAGTCGGTATCACTTGCCTGACCGACGCACCTTCCAGTGTCAAGCTGCTGTTCAGGCGGATGCCTGCAATCGATGGCGCGACCAGCATGCATGTCTCTCCGTCATGCAGGAGAAAGACCGGTGTAACAGGAAGGTGATGATCTTGCGGGGCACGCGCCAGCCGACCTGCTTCGATACGTTCGTCGTACCAGCAGAGATCAGCCGCCAGGGCGCCGCCGGATATGCTTTGCAACCCCACCATGACGCCCAGGCGAGGTGCGCCAAGGGAGGTTGTAGCGATCAGGCAAGGTGACTGGCGCCGTGCTCCCCGGCGGTCGGCAGGACGGATGGCCTTGCCATCGACCAGCAGCCAGTTTTCGCCCGGAACGTTTAATTTCTTGACGGCGGTCGGCATGGTGGACACGCGGTCGAAGCCGAACATGGCGACGCGCTGATGGGCCAGGGTCGCACTACCGGCATCCAGCGCCCCGCTGGCAACCAACATTTCCCCGGTAAAGGCTGCATAGGCGTAGTCGGCGCCGAAAGCGAGTTCAATCTCACCTATTTCTGTGGCTTGTTGCTGGGGACGTACCTCCAGGCTGGCTTCGAGTTCACGAAGCAGGCGAATGCAGGCAGTCGGCGAGAGTTCGCGGCCAAGTTTCAACGATTCCGGAGATTCTCCCTGCGCCAGTGCCTTGATGCGCTGATCGATCTTGTGCGTGACCTTGCGCACGTCGAGCCAGCGCGGAACGCCTTGGGGCAAGGGGTCGCCGAATATCGGGGCGAGGTCTACCGAATGCCCGCTGGGATCATCGTCCGGAATGGCCTGAAAACTGGCCAGTTCACGCCAGCGACTGATGGCTCGGTTGGCGACTGCCAGTTGGGCGGCAGAGAGGCGGTAGGGGTCGACCAGTCGGAGCATGAAAGCCCAGCTCAGGTGTCCGGCAATATTGGCTTCTCCAAATTGCGGGAAGTCGGGATCGGGTAACGCCTTGCGTAATTGCCCGCTGCTTTCCGCCTGCGTGAGCACCGCAAAAAGAAGTTGATCAAGCAAGCGTGGGCATTCCCGGGCGGCCAGAAAATGACAATATTCCGCCATCCGGAATGCGCACGCGGCACGGTACAGGGGCAGGCATTTTTCTGCCGGTGCAAAATGGGGGGCCACGCGAAGGTAGGCGGTACCCAGGCGTAACCACAGCCGCTGAGCGACCTCGAAACTGCGCTGATCGTCATCAAGCATGGGCAGTGCCTTGCGCACATAACGGGATTCGATTGCTTCCTGGATGGGTGCTGCGACGGTGCGCATCACGTTGAGCAACTCGATGGCCTGGGCGGGGGGCAAAGAGGTACCTTCAATGGCTTCGATCTGCAAGCTGATGGCAGCCAGCATGTGCATGGGCTGGGCCTGGGGCTGGGTGGCCAGCCATGCCTTCGCCGTCAGCGGGTCGAGGAAGGCCAAATTGATATTCTTGCGCGGTTCCGGTAGCGTTAGCCAGTCCATGAGCGCTCCTAGCGTAGTATTCTTTAAATATGAGTGTATTCGAACATTATGATCGCGAATTGGCGGATATTGATAGAGAGATCCATCGTTACGCCGCCGTTTGCGGCGTAAATTTGGAAAATCGCCATGAAATTGATGCGTGTCTGCGCAATCATCATGAGAGCTGGGCGGAGGACAAGGCGCGTGAATCACTGCGCGGTTTGTTGATCCTGCGCATCAAGCTGGAAGCCGAGATGGTCGACGTTGGCCTTTCACCCAGAGCGCTGGTAGCGCCGTCAGCCAGCGAGGCAAACGACTAGCGAACACCGATGGCAGTGACCGGGCAAGGTGCGACACAGGCGCCGCAACCTGTACATTTTTCGGCATCGATTTCGGGCCAGGGACTGCCGCCAATACGCGGCATGAAACGGATGGCGCGGGTATCGCAAAAGTCGCCACAGACACGACACTCGACCCCGTGTCGGGGCAGGCATTGCTCACCGATGGTGGCTTTGTAAGGCCAGGCCACCTGTTCGGGCGTCAGGCGAGTCAAGGCTGTGGTTTGGCACGCCGATGCACAGTCGCCACAGAAGGTACACTCGCCCTGACTAAAATCCACCGTCGGGTAGCCGCCGTCGCCAACGATCAGAATCCGCTGCGGGCAGGTTGTGATGCAGTCATTGCAGCGCGTGCACTGGTCAATGAACAGCGCTTCCTGCAGCGCCCAAGGCGGCCGGAGTTCGGCCTTGGGGCGTGGTCGACCGTGAAAGAACGCGCGTCGGGAGAGGTCGACCATGGATGTGCTATTTCTTGCCGGCCTTCATCTTCTCGATGCCGCTACGCAGCATCTGGTCGATTTCGGAACCTGGCTCAACCTGTTCCAGAAGAGGCTCCCAGTAACGGAGTCCCTTCTTGTTGTCACCGGCCTCCATGGCGGCAGCGCCAGCCAGGAACATGCTGTGGGCATGGTTTGGATCCGCTTTCAGCGCCTGCTCGACCAACTGAAGTGCCTTGCCGGAAATCCCCTTGCCGCTGGCCATGGCAACCGTCTCAGCGTAGCTGGCCAACTGGTCAGGATCATCGCTAATAATTTTCTCGGCCTTGCCATAGGCCTGAACGGCCTCGTCGTATCGACCCAATGACTTATAGGAGCGGGCAAGCATCAGCCAGCCCTGCATGTCGTCCGGATTGTCTTTCAATTTTGCGGCCAGGCTGGCGACCATTTGATTGATCTTTTCGGGCGTCATCTGTTCCTGCGCGACCGTTTGCATAGGATCAAGGGCTTTCATGTTACCCAGGATGCCATAGCCAAGCAGCCCGAGAATGGGCAGCAGGACCAGGAGGGCGACAGCCATCTTGCGACTGGGGCCCTGAACGACTGGTGCGCCAGCATCAGCGGCGGGATGGACTTCTTCAAGCAGGCGGCGCTGCAACTCATGTCTGGACTGGTCGAAATCCGCTTCGGCAAGGGTGCCTTCAGCCTTTTCACGGCTGAGCTCGGCAAGTTGGTCGCGGAAGATGGCAAGATTGGTTTCCTTGCGCGCAGCCTTGACGTTAGGGGCGCGCAAACCAAGCCACAACGGTGGCAGGATAAAGGCGGCAACCACCACGATCAACAGGGTGGCAAAGATGGCGAACTGGTTCATTTCTGGTCAATTTCCTTGAGCAGCGCGTCGGCGCGGCTGGATTCGTCAGCCGACAGCGGCTTGTCTTCGGCATTGATGCGCGTCGTCCGGCGACGCAGGTAGCGCTGCAGCGCGAACAGGCCGAGTACCATCAGGCCGAGTGGCCCGCCCCAGAGCAGCAGGGTGATGCCTTTGACGGGGGGGCGGTAGAGGACAAAGTCGCCATAGCGGGCGACCATGAAGTCGACGATTTCCTTGTCGGACTTGCCTTCCTTGATCATGCCGCGAATTTCACGGCGCAGATCCTGCGCCAGTTCGGCGTTGGAGTCCGCGATGGTCTGGTTCTGGCAGACCAGGCAGCGCAATTCTTCTGAAAGTCCCTGCAGACGTTTTTCGGCGACCGGATCGGTGGCAATGGCCGCTTCACTGGCGGCATCGGCGATTGCTGCGGTCGACTGGAAAAAAGAGCCAAAAACGAAAATTGCTAACAGTAGGTAACGCTTCATTTGTTCAACTCGGCGAGCAGCGGCATGATTTTCTGGCTGAGCACGTCAGGCGAAATCGGACCCGTATGCTTCATGCGGATCGTGCCGGTCTTGTCGATGATGTAGGTTTCCGGCACACCGTAGACGCCATAGTCGATACCGACGCGGCCGTCGAGATCCATGACGGTCAAGGTGTAAGGGTTGCCATGCTGTGCCAGCCATTGATTGGCGCGCTCGAAAGCCAGCTTCTTTTCTGCGTCGGCCGACATCTTGCTCATGTCAAAACCGCCGTCACCACGGACTTCCTTATAGTTCAGGCCAATCAGTGGCACGTCGACTTTCCGGGAGAACTCGACCAGCACGGGATGTTCCTGGCGGCAGGAGACGCACCAAGAAGACCAGACGTTGAGCAACCAGACCTTGCCCTGCATGTCCTTGGGGCCGAGCGTTTTGTCCGGCGTGGACAGGATATTCAGATTGAAGGCGGGGGCAGGCTTGTTGACCAGTGGCGAAGGAACGTCACGCGGGTTGAGGTTCAGCCCGATGGCGAGCAGGACAACGAGGGCGGCAAAAGCGCCAAGGACCCAGTAATAGCGATTCATGCTTGTTGTGTTCCAGCAGGGATTTTGACCGCTGAGGCGGCGCGGGATTTGGCGCGATAGCGGCGATCAAGCAAGGCCATAAGACCACCGAGTGCCATGACGAAACAGCCTCCCCAGATCCAGTCGACGAAGGGCTTGTAATAAACACGGACAGCCCATTCGGCTTCCGGCTTGTCGCGGTCGATCGGCTCGCCGAGTGAGACATAGACATCGCGCAGGAAACCGGCATCAATGGC
>WBZX01000074.1_pt1 | contig 89200 bp, 87 predicted proteins | sample 5204211 | NCBI WGS metagenome assembly WBZX01 (sample SAMN12344362, study PRJNA552823) | activated sludge metagenome | biome: Activated sludge suspended growth; feature: Nitrification reactor; material: Wastewater; isolation source: activated sludge from nitrification reactor of wastewater... | reverse complement strand
ACAGCGGCGAGGGCCAAGGCGGGACAAGAGAGCGCAGGTGCGACCGGGGGCACGGTGCTGGTCCGCGAGGAGCCCGTTGGCCGAAGGCGCCGCCGCTGCGCTGCTGCAGCCGACGCTGAAGACCTGGGGATGCCCGCCTGCGCGGGCATGACGGAGTGGCCGTGCGCTGGCATGACGGCGGTGGTGGCGGCGAGGGAATGACAGCTATGCGCCGGGAACAGCCGCTGGACGCCGCAGCATTCTTTTGTTGTTGAACGCAAAGGCGTATGAGCCATGCACGCGCCACGGATGCCATCTGTTCCAACGCAAGCCTTCCTTGGGTTTTCTCTGCAGCAGAGCGGCCTGCACCTAGAATGCGGCGGCCCCGCTCCTGCGGGCATTCACACATCAACACTGGATACACGACACATGGCAACTGCAAAGAAGGCCGCTCCGGCCCCCAAGACCGCTCCCGCAAAGAAGGCCGTGAAGGCTGCCGCGCCCGCCAAAAAGGCTGTCAAGGCTGCTGCCCCCAAGGCCGCCGCGCCCAAGGCTGCTGCTGCGCCCCTGAAGGCCATCAAGACCGCCTTCAACAAGACCAGTCTGGTTGCCCACCTGGCTGACGTGGCTGCCGTGGAAGCCAAGGCCGCCAAGGCCGTGGTGGCCGCGCTGGAAGCCACCATCCTGGCTTCGGTGAACAAGAAGGGCCTGGGCTCGTTCACGCTGCCCGGCCTGCTGAAGGTCAACGTCATCAACGTGCCGGCCAAGAAGAAGCGCACCGGCATCGACCCCTTCACCAAGCAAGAGCGCGTGTTCGCCGCCAAGCCCGCCACGGTCAAGATCAAGACCCGCGCGCTGAAGAAGCTGAAGGACGCTGCCGCTTAATTGCCGCAGCCCCTGCCGCAAGGCAAAGGCCGGTCGGGACTCGCGTCCCGACCGGCCTTTTTGCTGGTGGCGCCGCTCAGCGCCGGCCTCAGAGCCCGCGCTTGGCCTTGGTGAGGATGGTGGCCACCTCGGTGGACACCAGGGCGAACTGCGAGCCCGAACCGATCAGCCGCTCGGCCTCGGCGAGCTGGCCGCCGTTGATCTTGCGGGCCACACCGCCCGCCACCTGGTGGAACTCGGCGTGCTTGCCCACCAGCGCCACAAAGGTCGGGCGGCTGCCCCACTGCGCGCCGCCGGGGCCGTGGATCCACTTGCCCAGCGGGCATTGGTCGTCGCGGCAGATGGTGTCGGCGTCGAGCTGCGTGTGCTCGGCAATGGCCTTGCGCAGCCGCACCTTCCACTGGCGGTGGGCTTCGATGGCCTTGTCGAAATCAAAGTCAGCCACCTGGGCATGGCTCTCGGCCGGGGCGATCTCGCCGCCGGCCGGCAGACGGAAGCGCATCACCTCTTGCGAGAGGATCTGGGCCTGGTCCTTCATGGCCGACGACGCGGCCGCCGTTTCTTCCACCAGCGCCGCGTTCTGCTGCGTCATGCGGTCCAGGTCCTGCACGGCCTGGCCGATCTGGCCGATGCCCTGGCTCTGCTCGCGCGCGCCGGTGGCAATTTCGCCCAGCAGCGTGTTCACGCGCTGCGACGATTGCACGATGTCGTCGATGGTGGCGCCGGCGCGGCGCACGATGCCCGAGCCCGCCTCCACCTGGTCCACGCTGCGGCTGATCAGGCCCTTGATCTCGCGCGCCGCGTCGGCGCTGCGCTGCGCCAGCGAACGCACCTCGCTGGCCACCACCGCAAAGCCGCGCCCTTGCTCGCCGGCGCGGGCGGCCTCCACGGCCGCGTTCAGCGCCAGGATGTTGGTCTGGAAGGCGATGCCGTCGATGGTGCCGATGATCTCGCCGATGCGGGCCGACGAAGTGCGGATGCCGTCCATGGTCTGCACCACCTCCTGCATCACCTGCCCGCCTTCCGAGGCCGCCTCGGCGTTGTGGTGGGCCAGCCGGGCCACCTCCTCGGTGTGCTCCGAGGTCTTGTGCACGGTGGACGAAATCTCTTCCATGGCCGAGGCCGATTCCTCCAGGTTGGCCGCCGCCTGCTCGGTGCGGGCCGAGAGGTCCAGCGCGCCGCTGGCGATCTCGCTGCTGCTGTGCACGATGTCGTCGGCCGAGCGGCGCACGCGCTGCACCATGCCGCGCAGCGAATCCTGCATGGCACGCAGGTCCAGCATCAGCTGGGCGGCCTCGTCGCGGCCCCAGGGCGCGGGCGAGGTGGTGAGGTCGCCGTCGGTCATGGCGCGCAGGTGGCGGCGCGTTTCCTTCAGGCCGCCGTCCATCACACGGTAGAAGCTCAGGAACAGGTACGCCGCCAGCAGCAGCGACACCAGCACGATGGCGCCGTCGAGCATCACCTGGCGTTGCCAGGCCTGGTTCAGCTCACCCACATAGATGCCCGAGCCCAGCACCCAGCCCCAGGGCTCGAAGCCCTTGACGTAGGAGAGCTTGTCCACCGGCAGTTCGCTGCCCGGCTTGGGCCACTGGTAGCGCACAAAACCCTGGCCGCTCTGGCGCACGGTGTTCACGAAGGCCTGGAACAAGGCCAGGCCGTTGGGGTCCTTGGTGTCGGACAGGTCCTTGCCGTCCAGTTCGGGCTTGGTCGGGTGCATCACCATGCGGGGCTGCATGTCGTTGACCCAGAAATATTCATTGCCGTCGTAGCGCATGCCGGCCAGCAGCTTGCGCGCCTGGGCCTGGGCCTGCTCGCGGGTGAGCGTGCCCGCCGTCTCCTGCGCATGGGCCCACACCAGCACGCCGTGGGCAATCTCCACATGCTGGCGGGTGGCGTTCATGCGCGTCTGCAGGCCCTGCTCGGCGTCGTTCATCAATTGCCAGCCCAGCAGCCCCAGAAAAGGCAGCACGCACGCCAGCGAAATGATGAGCGCCTTGGTGGCAAAGCTCAGGCTGCGGAACAGCCGCACACCCGGCGCCCAGATGCCGTGGTGGGCAAAGAAGCCGCCGGCATAGGCGGCCTCGGAAGCTGCGGCGGCAGGCACCGTGGTGCTGGTTTGAAGCATGGTTGACATGACACTCTCTTTGTCTGAGCTTGTTCTTGGAGACGACGCGTACCCAACGACAGACCCGCAGGCCCACCTTGTCGCTTGATTCTCGACAGCCCCAAAGCTGTGCATGCCCTGAAATGACGGGCGCTTGCCGGCCAGATCGGGGCCTCAGGCGAGAACGGCCACAGGGAGAGCGCCTTGAACAAGAAAGAGCTTTCGGAAAGCGACCTCTGCGACAAGTTCATCCGCCCCGCCATCGAGCAGGCCGGGTGGCACGGGCTCACGCAGATCTACCGCGAATACACGCTGCGCAAGGGCCGCGTCGGCTGACACCGGAACCTGGTCTGCCGCTCACTGACTATTGGGTGCTTTGGCTCCAGTCTGATCTGTTCGTGGGAACCATCGACCCGGGCCGTAGCAACGGCGTTCCGCACATTTCGACCGAGCAAGTCTCTGAGCTTGCGTTGGCAATGCCACCACTTCAGGAGCCAGCCCACATCGTCACCCGCATCACCGAACTCCGCCGCCTCTGCGCCGATCTGCGCACCCGCCTGGCCGCTGGCCAGAAGGCGCAAATGGACTTTGCCGCTGCGTGCCTGGCGTCGGTCTACCTAGCGCGGGGTCCAGGTGGCCCGAGCCAGAGTGCCGGACAGCACTGTTTGGCCTTGGTGAAAGATGTCCACTCGGACGTCCTCTGCGCTCACTTCCACCAAGCCAAAGACCTCGCTTCTCTTGCTGAAGTTCTCCAACATGCCCTGCGGCTGGGCCATGGCGCTCGCCGTGGCTTCGTAGGGCAATTTTTCGAGGTTCAAGACGGGTTCATGGATGTCGCCACTCAGCACCAGGATGTTGAATTCGTCGCACTGCGATTTGAGCCAAAGGTGGTCTGGCCGAAACAGTCTCCAGTCAGACAGCGTGGTTCCGCTGGCGATCAGGTTGATGGCGGGAGCCGGCAACAGCGCAAGGCCCAATGCCTCACGCTGGCTCTTGCCCAACAAACTGCTGATGGGCCCCGGCACTTCACGAAAGCTGCGGCCATCCAGCAAATGCAGCCGTAGATCCGACCGCAAATCAAGGTGGGTCTGAATGCCGCCGAGATCTTGGGAAACCTCTCCCGTCGGGCAGGGGTTGGCGGGGTAGCTCTCGGGCTTGTCCACCAAGGCTTGCCGGTACTGCTCAAACAGCAGGCGAGAGACCCTGCGGTACTCCGGGGGCACGTAGCGGTCGTCGTCGAAGACGTACTCACCGCCACGCGAGTTGTCCCAGGCAAAGTCATGGTCATCCCAGATGGCATGCACTGCCGGTGCGGCGATGGCGACCTGGAACGAGGGAACAGCCCACTGCTTGGCGAAATAGCTGTGCATGGTGGAAGCAAATTCCGCCAGGCTCAGTTTTCCGGGTTTCCGCAAACCATATTTGTGGCCCCACGCATAGTCCATGTAGATGTTGTCGCCCAGCAGCACCACGTGGTCGGGTTGCCGCTTGGCCATGGCCAGCCAAGCCACCTGACTCTCGTCGCGGATGACATCAAAGCAAGAGGTGAAGGCGATCTTCATTTCGCATCCCGTGCCGTGGGAGCCAAGGCAACAGCGGCAGCGCCATTGACGGCACACAGGTGCTCAAGAACTGGCGAGTGAACCGAGCTGGAGCAAAGGTCTTGATCGGGTTTCCCTGCCTTGCAGAAGACCCCCTTGGCAGACTCGCTCGTGTACCAATGGTTGGCAGGCCCGGCCACCTTGGGTGATGCAGTGCTGATCGAATCGCGCACCAGGTCAGCGGTCGTATGGCAAGCCAAGAGCCCCATTTCATGCCGTTCGGCGACACCACGGAGGTCCGTTTGATAGCGGATCTCATAGTCGGTGCGGCCCAACAGCTGAGCATTCACACGACTGGTGATGCGTCGCGGGTAGTCCAGGGCCTCGCCGGCGTGGAAGACCCGATGCACGACGGGGTCGGGGTTTTTCAGGCAACAGCCCAGGCGCAACCTAGTCCAGTTGGTCACCACCGAAGGGTCAAAGCCAAACACTTCTCTCACCTCGGGCCAGAAGTAGCCCGCTTGCTGTGCCAGCCCGCCCCCCAGCGAATGGCCGGTGGCGTAGATGGCGAGGTTGGCCGGCTTTTCTTTCCACGCCGTCAAGGCGGCCTCCATTTCAACCAGGTGGGCCTTCGCGTCTTCGTATTGGTCGGGTTCAAACCCGAACAGTGCTGCCAGATTGCTCTTCCAGTCAGCGATGAACTGGTACAGCCCATTGTTCTCGGTGCCTCTGTAGGCGATAACCAATTCGTCGGTCACGCCCTGGCTGCGATGCTCGTACACCTCCAGAAAGAGACCGGAAGGCAGGTTTCGGCAACCCAGTTTGGGACTCTCGGGCGTGCCCTTCCAGCGTTGCCAACCCGCAGGCATACCAAAATCATTGTGTGGGTACTGATGGCAGATCAGTTTCTTGTCCAGGCGCCCACGCCCCAGGTCCATTCGGTACACAACCTTCGAGAACAGCGCCATCAGGGCGAACTTCTCGGCATAGGCGCTGGAGCGGCCGCTGGTGTAGGCCCGGGTCACGACGTTGTCGTCGGTGGGCCTGCCTCGAACTTCAGGGGCCAGAGCGGCCGCGCCGGTATAGACGATGCCGCACCCCGCCAGCAGGGCCGTACCAAGCACCAGTGCGGCCCACCCAACCGGCCCACGAAGCATTGCCTTCTTGTCTGACATGCGTCTCCTCCGTTTCCTGAAAAGGGCCCACACCTGCGCACGGTTGGCGGCTACCAAGGGGATCACGAACTGCTCGGACGCAGAGGGCTGGCGGATATTGGGGCGCGCAACTGCAACTTGATATCGCACAAAGTGAGGATGCTCGGCCAAAGCATGAGGCTCCAGGCGACGATGACGGCGGGCGGCCGCCGCCCCTTGGCCACCGTCTCGCTGAAGCCTTTGTCGTGAACCCGGGCAAGATGGCACCCATGATCCGCGCCCTGCTGCTCGACCTGGACGACACGCTGCTCGACGACACACACGCCATGCAGACGGCGGTGCGGGCGTTGGCGGCGGCCCACCCGGTGCCGGGCCACCCCACCGAGCTGGCGGTGCAGCAGCGCTGGGCCGCGCTGACGCAGACGCATTGGCGGGCCTACCGCCACGGTGCGCTGAGCCTGGACGGCCAGCGCCGCGAGCGCGTGCGCGGCCTGCTGCAGCGGCCACTGGACGACGCCGAGGCCGACACGGTGTTTGGCGTGTACCTCGCGGCCTACCGCGGGCACTGGCGGCCCATGCCGGGGCTGGCGGCGTTTATGCAGCGCACGCAGCACCTGCCGCGCGCAGTGGTGAGCAATGGCGAGCGCGGCCAGGCGCACCGCAAGCTGGACGCGCTGGGCCTGCGCCCGCACGTCGCTGCGGTGCTCACGCCCGAGGACGCGGGCGCGCCCAAGCCCGACCCGCGCATGTTCTTGCAGGCGGCCGCGCTGCTGGGCGTGGCGCCGGGCGAGTGCCTGATGGTGGGCGACGATGCCGAGGCCGACATCGCCCCCGCACGGGCGCTGGGCATGGCCACGTTCCAGGTGGTGCGCGGTGTGGCGGGGCGCGGCCTGCTGGATGTGCCGGGGCTGGGGTAGGCGCTCCGTCATTCCTGCGCGGAGCGCGCTGCCGGAGGGGAAGGCATGGATTCCCGCCTACGCGGGAATGACGGGGAGGTTGCGGGAATGACCGGGAGGTTGCGGGGATGACGGGTCAGCGGGCTTGCAGCCGCCGCTTCACCCAGCGCATCAGCCCGCCCAGCAGGGGCAGCTTTTCGTACAACTCTTCGGCGGCGTCCCAGTAGTCGCGGTGCAGGCTCACGCGGCCGGCGGCGTCGAACTGCAGGTGGGTGGCGCCGCGCACGGTCTGGGTGCGCAACTCGCCCTTGAAGTTGAAGAGAAAGTCCCAGGTGAGCAGGGCCTGCCGGCCTTGCACGACCTGGCCCGTGACCACGAAGCGCGGGGTGTCGAGCGTGCGGAACATGTGCTCGAACACGGCCGTGATGGCGGCCACGCCCTGCACCTCGTTGAAGGGGTCTTTGAAGCGCGCATCGGCCGCGTACAGCGTGGCCAGCTGCGGCAGGTCGGCCGGGGCCAGGTGCTCGAAGAAGTGCACCAGGCGGGGCATGGCGGTGTCGGGCAGATCGGTCATGGCGTTCACAGGCCGGTGGCGCGGTGCACCAGCGCAAAGTAGAGGCGGTAGGGCAGCAGGCGCAGCAGGGCCAGCACGCGGGTGAAGCGGCGCGGAAAGTCGATCATGAAATGGCCCCGCGCCCAGCCGCGCACGATGGCCTGGGCCGCCGCCTCGGGCGTGACCATGGCGGGCATGGCGAAGTCGTTCTGCGCCGTCATGGGCGTGGCCACGAAGCCGGGCGCCACCACGCTCACGCCGATGCCGCGCGGCCGCAGGTCCAGGTACAGCACCTCGGCCAGGTGGGTCAGCGCGGCCTTGGTGGGCCCATAGGCCAGGCTGTTGGGCAGGCCGCGGTGGCCCGCCACGCTGCTCACCAGGCTGATGTGGCCGCTGCCGCGCGCCAGCAGCGGGCCGGTGAGGGCCGCCAGCACCTGCATGGCGCCGTCGAGGTTCACGCTGCGGTGGCGCTGCCATTCGGTGAGGCTGATGGCGTCGGCCCGCATGGCTTGGTAGTGGCCGGCGCAGTAGCACACCAGTTGCGGCACGCCCTGCCCGCACAGGGCCTGGGTGGCGGCCACCACCTCGGTGGCGTCGGTCACGTCCAGCGGCAGGGCCTGGCTGCCGGGGTGTTGGGCCACAAAGGCCGCCAGCGCCGCTTCGTTGCGGGCCGACACCACCACCTGCGCGCCCAGCGCGTGCAACTGCGCGGCCAGCGCGCGGCCGATGCCGCTGGAGGCGCCGATGACCCAGACGCGCTGGCCCTGCCAGTGGGTGATGCGGGGGTTGAGCGCCATGGCGTTCAGGGCTGGCGCGTGAAGCTGAGGGTGACTTCGCCCAGCGTCACGCCCCACTTGCTCATGGTGGCGCGGTTGAGCAGCACGCGCTCGTCCACCAGAATCATCCAGTCGTCGAACTGCACCTCGTAGACGCTGCCGTCCACCGGCAGGCGCAGCGTGTAGCGCCAGTTCAGCGCGTTGCCCACGGCCTGGCCCGTGGCGTCACCCACCACGTCGTCGGCGCGGCCGGTGTAGCGGCCGTCGGCCCCGCGCGTGAGGTGCCAGACGCGGCGCTGGGTGCTGCCATCGGCGTACACAAAGCGTTCATCCAGCGTGCCCTGGTCGCCCTGCCAGGTACCGGTGATCTGCACGGTGAAGCGCTTCACCACGCGGCCCGCGCGGTCCTGGAACATGCCGTGGGCCAGCACCTCGCCGTTGAAGTAGCGGGCCAGGTCCAGCACAGGCTGCTGGCCGGCGTGGTCGGTGATGCTGTGGCTGGCGCAGCCGCCCAGCCACAGCGGTGCGGCCACGGTGGCGATGAGCAGCAGACGGCGGGCGTTCATGGTGTGGCCTCCAGGGTGCGGGCGGGTTGGATGACGGTGGCGTACAGCGCCAGCGCGGCGCCGGCCTTGAGCACGCAGGGCAGGCCGGCATAGGCCAGGGCCAGCATGCGCAGGCCGTGCGGCTCGGCCTGGCCGGGCGTGTAGCCCAGCGCGGCCAGCAGCGGCAGCACGGCACCGGCGGCCAGGGCGAGGTTGAGCTTGGTGAGCACCTGCCACCAGCCGAAGTAGACGCCGTCGTGGCGGCCGCGGTCGCCGGCCTGCGCGATCACGCCGGCCAGCAGGGCAGGAGGCAGCACCAGGTCGGCCCCCAGCGCGGCGCCCGAGGCCAGGCACACCACCACGAACCAAGGCGCGTCGCCCGCCGCCAACACGGCCGCAGCGGCAAAGGCCGCGATGGCCAGCGCCATGCCCAGCGCCCAGCTGCGGGCCAGGCCCAGGTGGTGCACCGCACGCAACCACAGCGGCATGGCCAGGGCGGCGGCCAAGAAATAGGCCCCCAGCAGCAGGCCGGCCCAATGCGCCGGTGCGGCCAGGCGGTCCTGGATGTAGAACAGCACCAGCGTGGCGGGCACGGCGCTGGCGATGCCGTTCAGCGCGTACACGCCCGCCAGGCGCCGAAAGGCGCTGTGGCGCCAGGGGCGCCAGCGGTCGTCGGCCTGGGCCGTCGGCGTGGCGGCGGTGGGCGGCCAAGGCGAGTGCCACCAGGCCCACCAGCCCAGCAGCAGCGCGGCGGCGCACACGCCCAGCATCCACGGCAGGCCGGCCAGGCTGGGCAGCACCGAGGCCAGCACCACGCCCACCAGGCCCAGGCCTTCGCGCCAGGCCACGATGCGGCTGCGCTGCACGGCGTCGCCGCCCAGCCGTGAACCCCAGCCCTGGTGCGCCATGGCCAGCAGGCTGCAGGCGGCGCAGGTGGGCAGCAACAGCAGCCCGGCCCAGGCGGCCAGGGCCGCAGGCGTGCCCGACACCCAGGGCATGAACAGCGCTTGCAGGCCCAGCGCCAGCACCGCAGCGGCCACCGCGCACACCTGCAGCAGGCGGCGGGGCGAGCGGGCCTGCAGGCGGTCCACCCAGCGGCCCAGGGCCGGGTCGACCAGCGCGTCGAACAGGCGCGCACCCAGCAGCACCGCACCCAGCCAGGCCAGCGGCACCTGGAAGCGGCTGGCGTAGTGGTGCGGCAGGTGCACGTAGAGCGGCAGCGCCACAAAGGCCAGTGGCAGGCCCAGCAGGCCGTAGCGCCAGCCGGTGCGTTCGGCTGCGGTGGGGGCGGTGTTCATGGCGGCGTTGGGTACTCAGCCGCGCGGTGCCGGCGCGGCGGCCAGCACCGGGGCCAGCAGGGCCTGGCGCAGCTCGGGTGCGCCGGTGCGCTCGGACAGCCAGATGCCGAAGAACAGGCGCGAGAAGGCCGGGTCGGCCACCTCGCCCAGCGGCTGTTCGCCGCGCAGAAAAAGCGCGCCCTGCGCGGGCCGGTGCCAGCCCATCAGCTTCTCGCCGCTGCGCACGTCGGGCAGCAGGGCCTGCAAGGCGGCTTGCCAGCGCTGGGCCTGCTCGGTGTTGGGCTCGTTCTTGGGCGCGCCCACGCGGCGCATCTCTTGCAGCGAGCGGCTGGCGATGTCTTCGCCCTTGAGGTCACGCAAGTACTCCAGCTCCAGCGCCAGCGGCAGGGCGGCCCACTGCGCCGCGTCGAAGCCGGGCGAGACCCACAACCGCGCGCGGTAGATGCGCAAGCCAAACACCCGCAACGTGCCCTGGCCCGCAGCGCGCAGGCCGGCCGGCAGCGCCGTTCCGTCGGCCGCACGCAGGGCGGCCGGCAGCGCCAGCGCGGCACCGGTGGCGGCCAAGCGGGTGAGGCAGGCGCGGCGCTGCATGGCGGGTTGCTCAGGCCTTCACCAGCGTGAACTGCATGACGTCCACGTCACCCTGCAGGAAGCCGGCCTCGCAGTAGGCGAGGTAAAACTCCCAGGTGCGCACGAAGCGCTCGTCGTAGCCCTGGGCCAGCACCTCGGCGTTGCGCGCCAGGAAGGCCTCGCGCCACAGCCGGCAGGTGCGCGCGTAGTCCACGCCGAAGGCCAGTTCTTCTTCCACGCGCAGGCCGGCGGCCTCGGCCTGGTCCCGGAAGGCCTGCGGGCTGGGCAGGCAGCCGCCGGGGAAGATGTACTGCTGGATGAAATCGGTGGAGCGCAGGTAGCGCTCGAACAGCGCGTCCTGAATGACGATGCTCTGGATGCACGCCCGGCCACCGGGCTTGAGCAAGCGCGCCACGGTGGCGAAGTAGGTGGGCCAGTACTCGCGGCCCACGGCCTCGACCATTTCGATGGAGCAAATGGCGTCGAAGGGTTCGTCGCGGATGTCGCGGTAGTCCTGCAAGCGCAGGTCGGCGCGCTCGGCCTGGCCGGCCTTGGCCAGGCGCTCGCGGGCCCAGGCCAGTTGCTCGGTGGAGAGCGTCACGCCGGTCACGTGGGCGCCGAACTCGGTGGTGGCTCTCTCGGCCAGCGCGCCCCAGCCGCAGCCAATCTCCAGCACGCGCTGGCCGGGCTGCACGCGGGCCTGGCACAGCGCCCGGCGCACCTTGGCGTGCTGGGCCTCGGGCAGGCTGCGGGTGGCGTCGCCGTCGAACCAGGCGGACGAGTAGTTCATGGTCTCGTCCAGCCACAGCCGGTAGAAGGGGTTGCCCAGGTCGTAGTGGGCGTGGATGTTGCGGCGGCTGTTGGCGCGGGTGTTGCGCCGCAGCAGGTGGCGCAGCCGGTACACCAGCCGCCCGGCCCAGTGGCCGTGGATGGCGGCGTCGAGCGCGGCGCGGTTGGCCACCAGCACCTGCAGCAGGGCGGTGAGGTCGGGCGTGCTCCAGCGGCCGTCGATGTAGGCCTGGGCGAAGCCGATGTCGCCCGACTGCAGCGCGGCGCTGCACACGCCCCAGGCGTGCACGTGCAGCACGGCGTGCAGCGTGGCGCCGGGCGGCCCGTAGGTTTGCACCGCGCCGCCAGGCCACTGCACGGTGAGCTGGCCATGCTGCAGGCGGCCCAGCAGGCGCATCACGGTGCGGGCGGCGGCCGGCGCGCCCGAGGGCAGACCGCGCAGGGCGTTGGGGTTCAGGGTGGTGGTGTTCATGGCGGGGCCTTTGCGGTCAACGGGTCACGAATTGGGTGGGGGGCTGGGGCTTGGGCCGCAAGCCCGTGCGGCGCCACCACAGCCGGGCGGCCTGCCAGTGGATGCGGGCCAGCACCACCAGCGTGAGCGCCGGGTGGCCCCACAGCGCGCGGTGCAGGCTGGCGGTGGTAATGGGCTGCAGCGCGCCGCTGAGGCTGGTTTGCAGCAGCGGGCCGGCGGCGTCGTCGTGGTCCACGCGCACCACGATGCGCTCGGCCTCGCCAGGCCGCTGGGTGCGCAGGAAGCGGAAGCGGTACTCGCCGGCCACGTCGCAGAACGGCGAGACGTGAAAGACCTTGCGCGCGCGCTGCTCCACGCCGTACTGCGGCGCGTCCAGCAGGTAGCAGTGGCGCTCGCCGAAGGTGTTGTTGACCTCGGCCACGATGGCGCGCAGGCGGCCGTCGGCGCGGTGGCAATACCAGAAGCTCACCGGCTTGAAGGTGTGGCCCAGCATGCGCGGGTAGCACTGCAGCCAGCACTCGCCGTCGGCGTCGGTGATGCCCTGGGCCTGCAGCAGCTCGTCCATCCAGGCCAGGGCGCCGCCCTGCGCGGGGCTGCGGCCGTCGCCGTGGTCTGCGTCGTGGAAGCTGATGGCACCCGCGCGGTTCACCGCCAGCGGGCCGGCCTGTTGCGGCAGGCTGCGCAGGGGCAGCATGAGGAAGCAGGTGGGGTAGGCAAAGGCGTTGCGCTGCGGCCGCAGCCGGGTGTGGCGCACCTGGCCGAAGCCGATCAGCGCGGCTGCCGGCGGCGCGGCAACTGGCCGCTTCGGCTGGCTCACGCGGCCTCCCGCAGCGGGGCCGGGGCCGGGCTGGCCTCGCGCTGCAAACGGCTTTGCAGTTGCTCGGCCACGCGCAGGCCCGAGGCCAGGCCGTCTTCGTGGAAGCCGTAGCCCGCCCAGGCGCCGCAGAACCAGGTGCGCTCGCGCCCCTGCACCGTGGGCAGCAGCCGCTGGGCCTGGATGGCCGCGATGTCGAACACCGGGTGCTCGTACTCGTACTCGCCCACCACGCACTCTGGCGCCACAGGCCGCAGTGGGTTCAGCGAGACCAGCACCGGCTGTTCGAACGGCAGGGGCTGCAGCCGGTTCAGCAGGTAGTGCAGGCAGATGTTGGCGTCGCCACGGCCGCCGCTTTCGAAGTTCCACGCCGCCCAGGCCGACGGGCGCTGCGGCAGCACCGAAGCGTCGGTGTGCAGCACCGCGCGGTTGCGCTGGTAGCGGATGGCGCCCAGCGCCGCGCGCTCGGTGGGCGTGGCGTCGGCCAGCAGGGCCAGCGACTGGTCGGCGTGCGTGGCCAGCACCACGTGGTCGTAGCGCTCGGTGCCAGCGTCGGTGTGCAGGCTCACGCCGCTGGCGTCGCGCTGCAGTGCGCGCACCGGCGTGCGCAGGCGCCGGTCGGCCACGCCGGCCACGATGCGCTCCACGTACTGCCGCGCCCCGCCGGGCACCGTGAACCAGCGCGGCCGGTTGGCCACCTGCAGCAGGCCGTGGTTGTGGCAGAAGCGGATCATGGTGGCCACCGGGAAGCGCAGCATCTGGTCGGTGGGGCAGCTCCAGATGCAGCCCAGCATGGGCAGCAGGTACCAGTCGCGGAAGGACGCACCGAACTCGTGCTCGAACAGGAACTCGTCCAGCGGCTGCATCAGCACCGCCTCGTCACCCTGCTCGGCGATGCGGGTGCACAGCGCGTTGAAGCGCAGCAAGTCGCCCAGCATGGACCAGAACCTCGGCCGCAGCAGGTTGCGGCGCTGCGCGAACACCGTGCCCAGGCTGCTGCCGCTCCATTCCAGCGCCGGCCCGCGCGCCTGTGGCACCTGCACCGAGAACGACATGTCGGAGCCGGCCACCGGCACCTTCAGCTCGTCGAACAGCGCGATCAGCTTGGGGTAGGTGCGCTCGTTGAACACCAGGAAGCCGGTGTCCACCCCGTGGGTGCGCAAGCCCTGCGGGGTGGGCAGGGTCAGGTCCACGGTGTGGGTGTGGCCGCCGAAGTAGCTGCCCGCCTCGAACAGCGTGAGCTCGGCCTGCCCGCGCAGGGCGTGGGCGACGGCGAGGCCGGAGATGCCGGAGCCAACGATGGCGATCTTCATGGTGTGAGGTCCTGGGCGAGCAGCCCGGGTTGGGCTTGATGTTGGACAGAATGCTTCAAAAATACTTGTTTGTCTAGGACAAACATGGATTATTCTGGCGTCTGTCCAAGCCAAAACCCGTCTCGCCCGCAATGACCCCGCAACTCCAAAGGCCTTGCCGCCCTGCCCGCCTGCCAGGTGGGGCGGCGCCAGTGAGCCCCGCCCGGCCGCCCGAAGGGGCTCATTCCCGCTTGGCGGGACGGGCCGCAGGCCCAAGGGTGCCCCAGTGAACACGCCGGGCCGCTCCCAAGTGCGAATCCCGGAGCGCTCAGCGCGGAGGGCTGTCCAGTGAACGCACCCGAGGGCGCCGTGCGGGCCTGGTCCATCGCCGAGGTGGAGCGCGAGACCGGCCTGGCCAAGGACACCCTGCGCGTGTGGGAGCGGCGCTACGGCTTCCCCACGCCCGGGCGCGACGCCCAGGGCGAGCGCAGCTACGACGACGCCCAGGTGCAGCGCCTGCGCTGGCTGAAGCACCTGCTGGACCAGGGCCACCGCCCCGGCCAGGTGGTGGCCTTGCCGCTGCACCAGGTGCGCGCCATGGCCGAGGCGGCGCCGGCGCCCAAGCGGGCCGATGCGGGCGCCGCGCCGGCCCCACTGGACCCGCGCTGGATGCAGGCCCTGTGCGAGCACGACCTGGACGCGCTGCGCCGCGCCCTGCACCTGCACACGCTGCAGCACGGGCTGCTCTCAACGGTGGAAGAGGTCATCGCGCCACTGGCTGCCGCCGTGGGCCAGGCCTGGTCGTCCGGCACGCTCTCGGTCTACCAGGAGCATTTGTTCAGCGAGGCGGTGGAAGCCAGCCTGCGCGAGGCCATGGCCGGCATGGCCACCACCCAGGCCAGCCTGGGCGCGCCGCGCGTGCTGCTGACCACCCTGCCCGGCGAGAGCCACACCCTGGGCCTGCTGATGGCCGAGAGCGTGCTGGCGCTGCAGGGTTGCGAGCGCCTGCCGCTGGGCGCCAGCACGCCGCTGGGCGAGATCGTGCTGGCGGCCGAGCGCCTGCGCGCCGACGTGGTGGCGATCGGCGTGAGCGCGCGCGCGGCGCCGCTGCCGCTGCGGCGCGACCTGCAGCTGCTGCGCGAGCGCCTGCCGGCGGCCGTGGCGCTGTGGGTGGGCGGCCCGGTGCGCAGCGCGCTGGGGCGGCGCCCACTGCCCGGCGTGACGCCCGTGCTGCAGGCCAGCGACCTGCTGGGCCTGGTGGCCGAGTGGCGCGGCCGCTGAACTTGGCTATGCTGCCAGGGCTGCGGCACCCCACCCCACCATGAGCCCCCTGGACGACACCGACACCGAACTCGTCGCCATGCTGCGCGACAACGCCCGTACGCCCGTGGCCACGCTGGCCAAGCGGCTGAAGGTGGCGCGCGGCACGGTGCAGAACCGCATGGCGCGGCTGGAGCGCGAGGGCGTGATCGTGGGCTACTCGGTGCGCCTGAAGCCGCAGGTGGAGGCCCACCGCATCCGCGCGCTGATGACCATCGCGGTGGAGGGCAACCGCAGCGACGAGGTGCTGCGCGCACTGCGCGGCCACCCGCAGGTGAGTTCGCTGCACAGCACCAACGGCCGCTGGGATTTCGTGGCCGAGCTGCAGGCCGACACGCTGGAGGCCTTTGACCGCGTGCTGGGCAGCATCCGGCTGGTGGAGGGCATTGCCAGCACCGAGACCAGCATCCTGCTCTCCACGCACAAGCTGTAGCGCCGGCGCAGCGCGGGCGGGCTCAGGCAGACGTGGGGCGGGCCCAGCGCCGCAGCGTGGCCTTCAAGTCCTGGCGCGCCACGGGCTTGCTGAGGTAGTCGTCCATGCCGGCCTGCAAGCAGGCCTGGCGAGCGCTCTGCAGCGAATCGCCGGTGAGGGCCACGATGGGCAGGCGGGGGCGGGCCTGCGCGCGCTCCAGCGCGCGCCAGCGCTGGGTGGCGGTGAGGCCGTCCATGCCAGGCATCTGGCAGTCCATCAGCACCACGTCCACCGCCTCGTGCTGCAGCAGGGCCAGGGCCTGTTCGCCGCCCTCGGCCTGCAAGGCGTGCACCCCCAGGTCGGCCAGCAGGGCGCCCATCACCATGCGGTTCACGTCGTGGTCTTCCACCAGCAGCACGCGCATTGGCGGCAGCGGGGCGTCGTCGGCCGGCGGCACCACGGGCGTGGCGGTGGCGGCGCGCTGCAGCGGCACGCGCACACGGAAAGTGCTGCCCTGGCCGGGCGTGCTCTGCACGTCCACCGTGCCCCCCATCAGGCCCAGCAGCTCGCGGCTGATGGACAGGCCCAGGCCGGTGCCGCCAAAGCGCCGGGTGATGGCGGCGTCGCCCTGCTCGTAGGGGCGGAACAGGCGGGCCTGCAGGTCGGCGTCCATGCCGGGGCCGTTGTCGCGGATCTCGAACTGCACCGGCCCGGCCTCGCCGGCCTGGGCCAGCCGCAGCCACACCTGGCCGCCTTCGGGCGTGAACTTGATGGCGTTGGAGAGCAGGTTGAGCAGGATCTGGCGCAGGCGCAGCGGGTCACCCAGCCAATGGTCGTGCAGGCCGGGGGCCAGCGCCTGGGTCAGGGTGATGCGCTTGGCGCCGGCCTGGGCGGCCAGCATGTCCAGGCTCACACGGGCCACCTCGCTCAGGGAGAGGGGCCGGCACTCCAGGTGCACCTCGCCGGCCTCCAGGCGGGCGTGGTCCAGCACGTCGTTGACCATGGCCAGCAGGTGCTCGGCGGACTGCTGCATGGCGCCCAGCAGGCGCTGGCGCTCGGCCTCGCTGGTGTGCGGTTGGCCCACCAGTTGCACGCCGGCCAGCAGGGCGTTCACGGGGGTGCGGATCTCGTGATTCAGGCTGGCGATGAAGCGGTCTTTGCGGCGGTTCAGCTCGTTGGCGGCCTCGTGCGCGGTCTGCAGCGCCTCGGCCAGGCGCACGCGCCAGCGCAGGGCATGCCAGGCGAACAGCGAACACAGCGTGGTGATGACGGCGCCCGACACCACGCGTTGGAGCAGCGGCACCTCGTTGGCGGGCAGCACATCGCCCTGGTGGGCCAGGTACAGCCCACCCAGGGCCAGCACCGTGAGCCCGGCCAGCACCGCCGCCAGGCGAGGGTGGGCCAGCATCAGCATGGGCGGCAGGATGACCAGCCACACAACGGCGGGCGAGCGCAGGCCGCCGCTCATCACCGCCACCAGCAGCAGCGTGAGCCAGTTCACCAGGGCAATGCTGTCGAGCGCCACCAGCACGCGGCGCAAGCGCAGGGCCGCCAGGTAGCCCACGCTCATGCCCACCACCGAGACGGCCTCCAGGGCCATCAGCAACAGCTGCCCACGCAGGAAGTAGGTGACCGCAAACACCGCCAGCACGCCTGAGGACAGCGCATAGGCCGTGCGTGCAACACGCCACATCAGCGTGTCCAGCATGTCGTTGGGGGCGAGGGGCAGGGGCTCGGGCATGGCGGCGGTCAATGGCGGTGAGGGCTCACACGCTGGCGAGCAACCGAACAAGCAAGTGTGCCCCTCTTGACATGCAATGGGCGCTACTTGTGGGCAGATGCACGCACAGCGCGACAGATCGCACGGAAAGCAAGGTCTTTCCAGCGGCAAGGCCGCCCCGTCTTGCATAATCAGGGTTAACCCTCGGTCATCACCCGAAACTTCGTTTGAAAGGACACACCATGTCCACTGCCTTGGCCCACCCGCTGGCCCACCCCGTCCTGGTGACCCAGGCCATGACCCAGGCTTCGCAGACCCTGATGGGCCTGCCCTTCGACCTGATGCGCGCCCAGTACGCCGCCGCAGCCCGCGCCGGCCTGGTGCAGCGCTCGATGCTGGCGTCCAGCCGCTTCGACCAGACCCTCACCACCCTGGAGCGCCTGAGCTACGGGCCCTTCGCCCGCAGGGTCTGACACGGCGCAGCGTTCAAAGACCCAGTGGTTGGTTTGCGGTGTCGCGGGTCGGTGCATCGCGGTCATCCCCTCGCCGCCACCGCCGTCATCCCCGCTCCGCAGCCCCGTCATTCCCGCGTAGGCGGGAATCCAGGTTTCGGCTTCGGTGGCGGGCACATTCGCGTGTGGGTTGAAAGTGCCGATGGCCAAGCCGGGACAAGAGAGCGCAGGAGTAACTGAGGGCACGGTGCTTGTCCGCGAGGAGCCCGTAGTCCGAAGGCGCCGCCGCTGACCTGCTGCAGCGGACGCTGAAAAACATGGATTCCCGCCTGCGCGGGAATGACGGAGCCGCGGAGCGGGGATGACGGCGCGGGGGGACCGGAATGACGGCAACGCAAACAGCCGCCGAACGCGGCAGCATTCCTTTGCGGTTGAACGCAGCGGCGCCTGAGCCCGGTACCGATCGCCTTCAGGGCACCAGCACCAGGATCCAGTTCACCAGTTGGCGCGCCTGCGCCTCGTTCACGGCTGCGGCGTTGGGGGGCATGCTGGCGGCACCGGCCTTGCCCACCCAGTGGCGCGACTGCGGGTCGCTGCCGGTCATCACGGTGCGGGTGAGCTTGTCGTGGGCCACGGGGTCGTCGCGGTATTTCAGCGCCACGTCGCGCCAGGCCGGTGCAATGGGCGGCAGGCCGTCGGCGCGCTTGGGCGCCGGCAGCAGCGCGTGGCATTCCATGCAACCGCTTTGGGTGGCCAGCTTCAACATGGCCTCGTCGTTCTCGGCCGAATTGGCCCAGGCCGGGCTGGCCGCGCTGCACAGCGCGGCACCCAGGGCGACGAACACAACACTCAGGGTGCGCATTTGATTTCTCCTGCTGTCACGGCCCCAGCCTATGCCTGCGGCCGGGCAGAGTCTTGAGGCGAATCAAGGGGCCAAGGGGCGGCAGGCGACCCGCCTGGCGGTTGCGCCCGATAGCATCGCCGCCATGAAGCTCGCCACCAACGCCTCGTTCTCTCCGGTGCGCCACTGGGGCGCCGCCGTGCTGGCCTGCGCCGCCGCCCTGGCGCCCGCCCACGCGGACGGCGATTGCACCGCCCTTCAGCGCCTGCGCACCGACGACGCCACCGTGCTCGCCGCCACGCCGACGCCAGCCGGCAGCCTGGTGGACGGCCAGACGCTGCCAGCCGCCACCTGCCGCGTGCAGGGCATGGCCCGGCCCTCGGCCGATTCCGAGATCCGCTTCGAGGTCTGGTTGCCCGCCGCGCCCGGCGCCTGGACTGGGCGAATGAAGCTCAACGGCACCGGCGGCTTTGCCGGCCACATCCCCTATGGCCGGTTGGTGCAGGACGTGGGCGATGGCTTTGTCAGCGCCGGCAGCAACATGGGCCACGACGGCGGCGAGAACGCGGCCTGGACGCGGGGCCACCCCGAGAAAGTGAAAGACTGGGGCCTGCGCGCCCACCGCAGCGTGGCGCTGGCGGCCAAGGCCCTGGCCGCCGCCTACTACGACCGGCCGGTGCAGCACGCCTACTTCGAGGGCTGCTCCAACGGCGGCCGCCAGGCCATGGTGCTGGCGCAGAACTTCCCCGAGCTGTTCGACGGCATCGTGGCCGGCGCGCCCTCGATGTTCTACCCCGACCTGCTGATGTGGCTGCTGTGGAGCGGCAAGGCCCTCACCCCCGAAGCCCCGCTGGGCGCACCGGCGCTGAGCGAAGCCCAACGCCAGGCCATCACCCAGCGCGTGCTGCAAGCCTGCGACGCCGCCGATGGCCTGGCCGATGGGCAGATCACGAACCCGCTGGCCTGCCGCTTTGATGTGCGCACGCTGGGCCCGAACGGCGACCACACGCTCAGCGCCAGCGCGGTGCAGGCCGCGCAGCGGATGTACAGCGGCGTGCACCGGGAATGGGGCAACCTGGCCTCGCCGCTGCGCTTTCCCGGCGCCATGCCGGGCTCGGAGGCCGACTGGTCGCCACACTTTGCCGACCACGGTGGCTACGGCCCCTTCATCGCCCACGCGGTGCTGGGCCTGGAAGCGCCATTTGATTGGCGCCGCGAGCTGGATTGGGGTGCGGGCCACGACCGCCTCAAGGCCGCGCTGAAGCCGCTCACCGCAGCGCCCAGCCCCGACCTGGGTCGCTTCGCCACGCGGGGCGGCAAGCTCATCCAGTTGCACGGCTGGAACGACGCCGTGGTGCCGCCGGAAGGCTCCATCGCCTACACGCTGGCCCTGGCCCAGATGGCACGGCTGCGCGGCCTGCCAGCCGCCGACGTGGAGCGCGCGGTCGCCGCCCTCACACCGCAGCAGGTGGCCGCCACCGCGCTGGCGCTGGGCCCGCAGGTGCAGCAGTACCACCGGCTGTTCATGCTGCCCGCCACCGCCCACTGCGGCGGCGGCAGCGGCCCCAACGCCGTGGGCGGCGGCCTGCCCGAGCCGCCCACCGCGCTGCGCGACGCCGAGCACCACGCGGTGAGCGCCGTGGTGCGCTGGGTGGAGCAGGGTGTGGCGCCCGAGCGGCTGGTGGCCACGCGCTTCAACACCGCCGGCCAGCTGCAGCGCGCGCGGCCACTGTGCCCCTACCCGGCCCAGGCCGCGTACACCGGAAAAGGCAACACGGACGACGCCGCCAGCTTCGAATGCCGCACGCCGGCCACGCTGGACGTGAGCGACGCGCAAATGGTGGTGCTGCGCGACGCGCTGGCGCACCGCGCGCTGCTGGCGCCAAACCGCTGAGCGCGGGGCCCGCGTCGGGGACATCCCTGAGCGACGCTGTCGCGCAGGCGGTATCGCGGCCGGCGGCGGCCATGGTGCAATCGGCGGCATGAGCACCACCACACCCCTCCGCTTTGATGGCCGCGTGGCCATCGTCACCGGCGCCGGCGGCGGCCTGGGCCGCCAGCACGCGCTGGCCCTGGCCGCACGCGGCGCCAAGGTCATCGTCAACGACTTCGCGCCCGCGCACGGCAGCGCCGCCCCCGCCGACGCGGTGGTGGCCGAGATCCGCGCCGCCGGTGGCGAAGCCCTCGCCAACGGCGCGTCCGTCACCGACTACGCCGCCGTGCAGGCCATGGTGCAGCAGGCCCTGGACGCCTGGGGCCGCGTGGACATCCTGGTGAACAACGCCGGCATCCTGCGCGACAAGAGCTTCGCCAAGATGGACCTGGACGACTTCCGCCTGGTGATGGACGTGCACGTGATGGGCGCGGTGCACTGCTGCAAGGCCGTGTGGGAGGTGATGCGCGCCCAAAACCACGGCCGCATCGTGATGACCACGTCTTCGTCGGGCCTGTACGGCAACTTCGGCCAGAGCAACTACGGCGCCGCCAAGATGGCCCTGGTGGGCCTGATGCAGACGCTCTCGCTCGAAGGCGAGAAGAACAACATCCGCGTGAACTGCCTGGCCCCCACCGCCGCCACCCGCATGACCGAAGGCTTGATGCCGCAAGCCGTGCTGGACGCTCTGCGCCCCGAGGCCGTGACCCCGGCCGTGCTGCACCTGTGCCACGACGACGCGCCCAGCCGCGCCATCGCCTGCGCCGGCGCCGGCACCTTCGAGCGCGCCTACATCACCCTCACCCGGGGCGTGCACCTGGGCCTGGGCCCCGACACCCCCGAGCAGGTGGCCGCGCAGTGGGACGCCATCTCGCAGCGCGAGGACGGCGAGATCGTGCCCAAGGCCGGGTCAGCCCAAGGCACCAACGAGGTGGGGCAGGCGATGCAAGCGCGCGCCGAGGGCTGACGCGGCTGGCGCCGTTCGGCCGGGGCCCACCGAAGCCCCCCCCTTGACAGTGCTGAGCCACCACCGGGTGGGCCACACCGCCACCGGATGGCGCTGCCATCAGCCTAGCGACGGCAGTTGCCCCCTGCGAACTGCTGTCTCTAGGATCATTCAATCTATCGCCGGTGAAGTTGCAGAACCGGCAAACCAAGCTCTCCAACTACATCGGGAACATTCGCGCGGATCGATTCCCGGCAAACCAGTCTTCTCGCACTTGTTCAGTGCTGCCCAGTATTTTTTTTCTGCGGCGAGCTGCCTGAAGGTTCTCTCGCCAAGAAGTTCTGGTCGGCATGTGTGCCTAAGCCAGGTGAAGCGCGTTCCCCCTCAAACCTAGCCGCGCCCCCTGCCAGATGCACCGATTCGAAACTTTGACCTCACAAAGAAACAATTGCCCTCCACTTCGATACATTGTTCTCAGCTTCCTCTACAGCGCCATGTTCCAGTACCTCACCGTCCCCGTCACTGGCTTCCAGCAGAACGCGTCCATCGCGTACTGCAGCGAGACCCAAGAGGCCGCCATCATCGACCCGGGCGGTGACATTGATCTGCTCCAGGCCGAGGTGCAGCGCCTGGGCCTGAAGCTCACCGCGCTGTGGCTCACGCATGCGCACATTGACCACGCGGGTGGCACCGGCGCGCTGGCGCGCGAACTGGGCCTGCCCATCATCGGCCCGCACCCGGGCGACCAGTACTGGATCGACGGCCTGCCGCAGCAAAGCCGCATGTTCGGCTTCCCGCCGGCCGAACCCTTCACGCCCACGCGCTGGCTGGCCGATGGCGACACGGTGCAGATCGGGCACTGCACGCTGAACGTGCGCCACTGCCCCGGCCACACGCCAGGCCACGTGGTGTTCCACAGCCCCGAAGCCAAACGTTGCTTCGTGGGCGACGTGCTGTTCGCCGGCTCCATCGGCCGCACCGACTTCCCCGGCGGTGACCACGACACCCTGATCGCCAGCATCACCGAGCGCCTGTGGCCCATGGGCGACGACACGGTATTCATCCCCGGCCACGGGCCCGAGAGCACGTTTGGCCGCGAGCGCCGCACCAACCCCTACGTGGCTGACCGCTGAGTCAGGATTTGCCAGCCGGCGCCGGCGGCCCGTAAGTCTTCTCGGGCTTGGCCGCCTTGGCGTACAGCGGGTCCACCTTGGGCAGCACCTTCTCGATGTCCTTGATGCGGGTGGGCCCGGCCGGGTGGGTGGAGAGGAACTGCGGCGGCGCCCCCTGGCTGGCCTTCATCATCTTCTGCCACAGGGTAACGGCGGCGTGGGGGTTGTAGCCGGCGCGGGCGGCCAGGTCGGCGCCCACCAGGTCGGCTTCGGTCTCGTCGTCGCGGCTGAACTTCAGCGTCAGCAACTGGCCGCCCATGTTCAGCGCTGCGTCGCCCAGGTTGCCCAGGCCCAGCAGCGAGCTGAGGAGGCTGGCGCCGGCGCGCGTGGCCAGGGTCTTGCCCATGCGTTCGCGGGCGTGCTCGCGCAAGGCGTGCGCCATCTCGTGGCCCATGATCATGGCCACCTCGTCGTCGCTGAGCTGCAATTGCTGCAGGATGCCGCTGTAGAAGGCGATCTTGCCGCCCGGCATGCAGAAGGCGTTGAGCTGCTTGGAGCCGATGAGGTTCACCTCCCAGCGCCATTGGCGCGCGCGCGGGTTCCACTCGCCGGTGAAGGGAATGATGCGCTGGGCGATGGCGCGCAGCCGGACGACCTGCGGATGCTCGGGGCCGGCCAGCGCGCGCTGGGTGCCAGCGTCGCGCTTGAGTTCGGTGTATTGCTGCAATGCGGCTTGCTCCACCTGATCGGCCGAGACCAGCTTGGTCATGCGGGATTCGCGGCCCACGTCGGCCTTCACGCCGTCCTGCGCCAGCACTTCGGTGGGCAGCAGTGTGGCCGCCGCCGCGGTGCCCAGCCAGCGACGGCGTGTGTGCAGCGCGCAGGGGCAGCGCAGGGCCTGCACCATCGGGGGCAGGGCGACGTCGGCTTCCCGAAGCTGGCAATCGGTGGCGAATGGCGGCATGGTGGGGTTCCTTTTCTGGGTCTGCGTCGGCAGGCTTGCCCTCAAGTGGTGGCGTTCGACTCGGTGTCAAGCGCCCGGATGGTGGGGCGCATCACCCACAGCATCGCCAGGGCCGGGGCCGAGAGCAAGGTGGCCACCACGAAGAACGCCGGCCAGCCTATCGACTCGGCCAGCACCCCGGCCAGCGGGCCCACCCAGACCCGGCCCACCGACGAGAAGGCGCTGAGCAAAGCGTATTGCGTGGCCGTGAAGCGCTGGCTGGTGAGGCTCATCAGGAAGGCCACGAAGGCCGCCGTGCCCATGCCGCCGGTGACGTTCTCCAAGGCCACCGCCAGCAGCAGGCCGCCATCCACCGTGGTGGGCGCGGACAGGCGCACGATGCCCCAGTCGAACGCCGGCAACAGCAGCCCCGGCAGCGCGCCCTTGCCGCTCACGGCCAGCCACCAGAAGCCCAGGTTGCTCACACCTTGCAGAAAGCCGAAGACGATGAGCGCGCGCCACAGGCCCAGGCGCAGCATCAGCGTGCCGCCCGCCAGGGCGCCCAGGATGGTGAGCCACAGACCCAGCACCTTGTTCACCACGCCCACCTCGGCCGAGGTGAAGAGCATGGCCTTGAGCAGGAAGGGCGTCATCAGCGAGAGCGCGAAGGCGTCGCCCAGCTTGTAGAGCACGATGAGCAGCAGGAAGGCCTTGGCGCCCGGCAGCGCGAAGTAGTTGGCCAGGCCGCTGCGCAGGGTCTCGAAGCGCGCCACCCGGGAGGCCCAGGCGGCCAACGGCAACGTGAAGGCCAGGCCGGCCAGCAGGGCCACCAGGTCCATCCAGCGGTGCTGCAGCGCGGGCGGCAGGCTGCTGCCCTGCCACAACGGCGCCACCAGGGCCGAGGCCACCGGCGCAAACACCTGCTGCGTCACCCCATAGCCCACGGCCACGGCAGCCGCCACGGCGAAGAAGCCGCGCACGTCGTGTCCGGCCGGCGTGGGCTGGGGTGACTGCGGGGCCAGCCGGGGCAGCGCCGTGGCGCTTAGCACCGCCGCCCCCACCATCAGCCAGGCCATCAAGCGGTAGACCTCGGGCCAGGTCCAGCCGCCGCCGTGCTGGGTGTCGGTCCAGATCATGGCCACGCCGCCCGAGAGGATCATGGCCAGGCGGTAGCCCATGACGTTGAGCGACGAACCCAGGCCGCGCTCGCGGGCGGGCAGCAGGTCGGTTCGGTAGGCGTCGTAGGCCACGTCCTGCGAGGCGGAGAGGAAGGCCACGGCCACCGCCAGCAGCGCAAACAACTGCAGCGAGCCCTTGGGCGGCGTGGCCGCCAGCAGCACCAGAAAACCCGCCAGCAGCAGCTGCGTCAGCACCAGCCAGCCGCGCCGCCGGCCCAGCAAGGGCAGGTCAAACCGGTCCATCAGCGGTGCCCAGAGGAATTTGAAGGTGTAGGGCAGACCCACCAGGCTCAGAAAGCCGATGGTGGCCACGTCCATGCCTTCGCCGCTCAACCAGGCCTGCAGGGCCTGCCCGGTCAGGGCCAGCGGCAAGCCGGAGGCAAAACCCAGCACGGTGACCACCGCCATGCGGTGCAGCGCCGCCAGGCTCCATCGGGGCGCCACCGGGGGCGGTGTGGCCGGGGCATCTGGTGCGGTCATAGGGGTGGCGCTGGGCATCGTTTCATTCTAGGAGGCGCCCCCACGCCCCCCCGCCGCACGCCGGCCGCTTCGAGGCCGTGACATTCTGCCGACGGGTGTCGGCTGACCTGAACATCGGGGCGGCCAGCGGGCCCCGGACCGCTGCTTCAAATGGAAAGCCAGAATGGGCATTGACGGGAATGCGGGATTTCGGCACACAATGGGCTACAAAATATGTCGCCGACTTCATGTATTGCACGTGGGGTTCAGAACAGCGTCAGCGCCATACGGAGGTGTAGTCGTGCTGGTTCCCGATGTTCCCGGGTGGGTTTGGTGGATCGTGGGCGCCTCGGCGGCCGGGTTGAGCCTTGGCGTGCTGTTTGGCGCCATCTTCTCGCGCAGCAAGAAGAAGAAGCCCCGCAAGGTCGCCGCCCGCCCCACCGAGCCCCGAGGCTCGCACACCACGCTGCTGGCATCGAGCAGCGGCTTTTCCGGTGAGGCCAACTCCGGCACGGCCAACAGCCAGTTGCCTGGCCGGCCCGATTCGCCGCAGCACCGCCTGTTGGAACGCTTGCGCGAAAGCAACCTCGACCTGAGCGCCCAACTGCGCGCCAGTGCCGCCCAACACGCCCGCCTCCTCAAAGAGAAAGACGAAGAGGTCAGTGCCCTGAAGGACGATTACGACCAGCGTGTGGAAGAGTTGCGCCAGTCGCAGTCGGCCGAGCTGAAGTACCTGATGGCCTTGCTGGTAGAGCAGGTGGACAGCATCCACAAATCGCACGCCAACCACGTGCGGGCCCTGGAGGCCGAGATGGACCGCCTGCGCCAAGGTGGCCCGCGCCATCGGCCCAGCGCCGACGATGGGGCCGACACCACCACCTTCGCCATGACCGAGGCCATGGATTCGTCGATCAAGCGCCCCCACTGATCCCCGCGCCGCCCGCCTCCGCTCATGAACCTTGTCACTGAAATTGTCTGGCTGCTGGGCGGCTTGTCGGTGGGCGCTGCGCTGGGTTTCGCCCTGGGCCGCGGCCGCGGCATGGTCAAGGCGCAGCGTGCCAAGCTGGCCTTGGCCGATTCCCAGCAACGCAGGGCTTTGGAACGCCTGAGCGAAAACAACCGCGAGCTCAAGGCCCAGATCGAAGCCGCCGGGCAGCGGCTGGCCCAAGTGCAGGATGCGCTGAAAAAGCAGCACGCCACAGAGGTCACCGCCCTGCAAAACGAATTGGGGAGCGTGCGCCAGCAACTGATGGCTTACACGATCAGCGAAGGGGACGAGCGCACCGTCTCGGCCACCTCGTTCGCAGCCACCCAGTTCGCCAGCCCCGACGACCGGCACCTCTGAGCGCCGCCGCGGCCGCCGTACGCACTTTCTCGCATGCCGTAGACGGCATGGCCACTCCTACAATCGGCGCCCCTCTCTCGCTGATTCAAGGACGCCCATGGCCACCGCTGAAGAAAAGCAATCCGAACTGCGCCGTGCCGCGCTGGAGTACCACGAGTTCCCCACGCCGGGCAAGATTGCCGTCACCGCCACCAAGCAGTTGATCAACCAGCGCGATCTGGCCCTGGCCTACTCGCCCGGTGTGGCAGCGGCCTGCGAAGAGATCGTCGACGACCCCGCCAACGCCTTCCGCTACACCTCGCGTGGCAACCTGGTGGCCGTGGTCACCAACGGCACCGCCGTGCTGGGCCTGGGCAACATCGGCCCGCTGGCCTCGAAGCCGGTGATGGAGGGCAAGGGCGTTCTGTTCAAGAAGTTTGCCGGCATCGACGTCTTTGACCTGGAGATCGCCGAGAACGACCTGGACAAGCTGGTCGACATCATCGCGGCGCTCGAGCCCACCTTCGGCGGCATCAACCTCGAAGACATCAAGGCGCCGGACTGCTTCTACGTCGAGCGCAAGCTGCGCGAACGCCTGTCGATCCCGGTCTTCCACGACGACCAGCACGGCACCGCCATCGTCGTCGGCGCTGCCTTGCTGAACGGCTTGGCCGTGGTGGGCAAGGACATCAAGCAGGTCAAGCTTGTTTCCTCCGGCGCCGGCGCCGCCGCCCTGGCCTGCCTGAACCTGCTGGTCAAGCTGGGCCTGCCGCGCGAGAACATCACCGTCACCGACCTGGCCGGCGTGGTCTACAAGGGCCGCGTCGAGTTGATGGACCCGGACAAGGCCGAGTTCGCGCAGGACACCCCGCATCGGCATCTGCGCGAGGCCATCGTCGGCGCCGACATCTTTCTGGGCCTGTCGGCCGGCGGCGTGCTCAAGCCGGAGATGGTGGCGACCATGGGCCCCAAGCCGCTGATCTTCGCGCTGGCCAACCCCACGCCCGAGATCATGCCCGAGGCTGTCAAGGCGGTGCGCGACGACGCCATCATGGCCACTGGGCGCACCGACTACCCCAACCAGGTCAACAACGTCCTGTGCTTCCCCTACATCTTCCGGGGGGCGCTGGACTGCGGCGCCAGCACCATCACCGATGAGATGGAGATCGCGGCGGTGCGCGCCATCGCCGACCTGGCCCGGGCTGAGCAGAACGACGTGGTGGCCTCGGCCTATGCGGGCGCGACGCTGAGCTTTGGCCCCGAGTACCTGATCCCCAAGCCGTTCGACCCGCGGCTGATGATGCAGATTGCCCCGGCCGTGGCCGACGCAGCCCGCGCCTGCGGCGTGGCCACACGCCCCATCGCCGACCTGCAGGCCTACCGCGACAAGCTGCAGACCTTTGTCTACGCCTCTGGCACGCTGATGAAGCCCATCTTCGCGGTGGCCAAGCGGGCCAAGGCGCGGCGCGTGGCGTTTGCCGAGGGCGAGGACAGGCGAGTGCTGCGCGCGCTGCAGGTGATCGCCGACGAGAACCTGGCCCGCCCGGTGCTGGTGGGCCGCGCCAGCGTGATCAAGACGCGCATCGAGAAATTGGGCCTGCGCATCGAGGAAGGGCGCGATTTCGAGATCGTCAACATCGACGAGGACACCCGCTACCGCGAGTTCTGGCAGACCTACCACCGCATGATGGAGCGGCGCGGCGTGACCGAGCAGTTCGCCAAGATCGAAATGCGGCGCCGGCTCACCCTCATCAGCACCATGCTGCTGCACAAGGGCGAGGTGGACGGCATGATCTGCGGCACCTGGGGCTCCACGGCCAGCCATCTGCAACATGTGGAGGCGGTGATCGGCAAGCGCGCGGGGGTCAAGACCTTTGCCTGCATGAACGGGCTGGTGCTGCCTGGGCGCCAGGTGTTCATCGTCGACACCCACGTGAACTACGACCCCACGGCCGAGCAACTGGCCGAGATCACCATCCTGGCGGCGGAAGAGATGCGACGCTTCGGCCTGCAGCCCAAGGCGGCGCTGCTGAGCCATAGCAACTTCGGCTCCAGCGACCAGCCCTCGGCGGTGAAGATGCGCCAGACGCTGGCGCTGGTGCAGCAAGCTGCGCCTTGGCTGGAGGTGGACGGCGAGATGCACGGCGACGCCGCGCTGGACGCCAGCTACCGGGCCGAGCTGATGCCGCGCAGCACCTTGAAGGGCGAGGCCAACCTGCTGGTGCTGCCCAACATCGACGCGGCCAACATCGGCTACAACCTGCTCAAGACAGCTTCAGGCGGCGGCATCGCCATCGGGCCGGTGCTGCTGGGTGCCGCCAAGCCGGTGCACATCCTCACCCCTTCGGCCACCGTGCGGCGCATCGTCAACATGACAGCGCTCACCGTGGCGGATGCCAACGCAGCCCGCTGATTCAGACCACGGGGCGCCAAGTTGGCGTTCACTACCATGACGTACCATGCCCTTGCCGCAAGGGCATGGTCTTGTGGTTTTCGCGCCAATCAGATAGCATGAAGGTTTGAGTCTTCAGGGTAAACCCGTGGTTACGATCGGTCCACTGCTGGTGGGGAAGGCCTGGCGCAAGTTGGGGCTCACCTACGCGACAGTGGTGGCCGTGACCCTGGCATCCGGCTTGGGCAGCACCGTGGCCCTGGCCCGAGACACTCGGTACCAAGCCCTGGAAGTCGGCACGGTGCCCTTGTCCACGTTGCCAGCCGAGGCTCGCCAAACCGAACGTCTGATCCGCGCCGGCGGGCCTTTCCCGTACGGCAAGGATGGGGTGGTGTTCGGCAACCGCGAGCGCGCACTGCCACGCGCACCTCGGGGCTACTACCGTGAATACACCGTGCGCACACCCGGGTCGCGTGACCGTGGTGCACGGCGCATCGTGTGTGGCGGCCAGCAGCCCAGGGAACCTGAAGCCTGTTTTTATACCGAAGACCACTATGCGAGCTTCAAGCGCATCGTGCAGTGAGCTTGGGTGAGTTGTTCGAGTTCAGATTCATTTAGACCAAAGGAGGAACGAGACCATGCTCTTGCAGACAGTCCGTCCCAACATCGTGCAGGCGATACGTGCCTTTCGGGTCGATGACCTGATGCGCGCGGCCCAGGAGTCGGGCCAGCACTTTCTATTCGCCAACCTCACCGAAGCGCAGTGCAAGCAGGACGTGCTGGAAGGCATTGCTGCGGCGTTCCTGTTTCCCAGCCACTTTGGGAAGAACCTGGACGCGTTGTACGACTGCATGACCGACCTGGTGCACAAGTCGGGCTCGCAACCGGGCTTTGTGGTGGTGCTGGAGCAGATTCCGGACAACCCCAAATTCGATCGGGAGTCACGCGAGCAACTGCTCGACGTCTTCCGCGATGCGGCCGATTACTGGGCCGACCGGAAAGTCCCCTTCAGGTGTTTTTATTCTTTTCAGTAGCCCGCTCCCAAGAAATCGGGTCATGGGAGCGGGCTACGGAAACGGCCCCCACAGCTACTGAAACCAAGCCTGCCACCAAGGCAGCCAGCAAGAACGGCACGAACCCCAACTTCGGCATGAACATGCCGATGATGAGCAGCGCCTTCGACACCGCCATGTGGCAAAGCGCGGCCTGAGCTTTCAAGCCGCCATGCAAAAGGCCCGCACACTGCGGGCCTTTGCTTTTGGTGCGATGGAAGTTCAGCGTGGCGGCAGGGCCAAGGCCAGTTCCACAAATTCGGCCACAGGCACTTCCTCGGCGCGGCGCTGCAGGTCGAAGCTGCCCTCAAAGCCCTGCGTTTCCAGCCAACGGCCCAGGGCGTGGCGCAACAGCTTGCGGCGTTGCGAGAACGCGGCCTGCACCATGGCTTCAAAGCGGGCCACGTCCACGGCGGCGGGCGCCGGCAGCGGCACCATGCGAACGATGGCCGAATCCACCTGCGGCGGCGGGTCGAAGGCCTCGGGCGGCACGTCGAACAGCGCCTCGATGTCGTAGCGCCACTGCAGCATCACGCTCAGGCGCCCATAGGTCTTGCTGCCCGGCCCGGCGGCCATGCGGTCGACCACCTCCTTCTGCAGCATGAAGTGCTGGTCTTCCACCCGGTGGGCGCTGCCCAGCAGGTGGAACAGGATGGGCGTGGAGATGTTGTAGGGCAGGTTGCCCACCACGCGCAGTTGGGCGCCGCCCAAACTGTCGGCCAGGGCCGGGAAATCGACCTTCAGCACATCGGACTCGACCACGTTCAGTTCGGGCCGCTGGCGCAGGCGCGCGGCCAGGTCGCGGTCGAGTTCGATCACGGTGAGTTGGCCCGCACGCTCGACCACGGGCTGGGTGAGTGCGCCCAGGCCGGGGCCGATCTCGACCAGGGCCTGACCCGGGCGCGGGGCTATGGCCCGGACGATGCTGTCGATGATGAAGCTGTCGGTCAGGAAGTGCTGACCAAAGCGTTTGCGGGCCTGGTGCTTCATGAACGTGCCAGCATCATTGCGGCGGCTCACGCATCTCGATGTAGGCGCGCGAGCGCAGCTCCTCGGTCCACTCCTTGTAGGCCGGCTCGTATTTCTGCTCGCGCAGCGCGGCGCGTGCCTGCTCGCGCAACTGGCGGGGGTCGGCGGCCGTGGTGCGGCGCTCCACCACCTGGATCAGGTGCATGCCGAAGCGCGACTCGATGGGGGGTGAGATGCCGCCGGGCTGCAGCTTTGACATGGCCTCCTCGAACTCGGGCACAAAGGCACCCGCCGTGGTCCAGCCCAGGTCGCCGCCGGAGGCCGCGCTGCCATCTTCAGAGTTTTCCTTGGCCAGGGCCTCGAAGCTGGCCTTGCCAGCGAGGATTTGGGCGCGAAACTCGGCCAAGCGACGCGCGGCCGCCTCGGGCGTGAGGCGAGCAGAGGGGCGGAGCAAAATGTGGCGCGCGCGGGTTTGGGTGGTGGTGATCTCACCCGCCTCGGTGCGGGCAACCAGCTTGAGGATGTGGAAACCAGCACCGCTGCGGACCAGTTCGGGCGTGACGCCGCCCACAGCCAGCGGCTTGACAGCGTCAACGAACAGGTCGGGCAGCCGGTCGGCCGGCTTGTCGCCGATCTCGCCGCCGCGGGCGCGGTTGTCGTCTTCAGAGACCTCGCGCGAGACCTTGTCGAAAGCCTCGCCGCCCTTCACCCGCGCCAGCGCGGCCATGGCGATGCTGCGACGCCTGGCTTCCTCGTCGGGCTTTGCATCCTCGGGCACGGTGACCAGGATCTGCGCGATGTTGAGCGTGGGCGTGGCTGCCGCCTTGGCGCGCAAGCCTTCAAGGTAGTCCTCGATCTCGGAGTCGGTGATGCGGATGCGTTGCTGCACTTCGCGCTCGCGCACGCGCTCGGCCAGGATCTGGTCCTTCAGGTTGCTGCGGAAGCGCCCATAGTCCATGCCTTCCGCGCGCAGGCGCTGGCGCAATTGCTCGACGCTGAGCTTGTTCATGGATGCGATGTTGCCGACCGCGCGGTCGAGCTCCTGGTCATCCACCTTCATGCCGGTGTCGCGGGCGTAGGTGATGATGACCCGCTCGGTCAGCAGCGATTCGAGTGCCATCTTGCGCAGCTCGGCAGTGGCCGGCAGCGTGGCGCCGCTGCGGGCGGCGTCGTCACGCGCACGAGCCACGCGCTGGTCGACCTCGAACTGCGTCACCAACTCGTTGTTCACCACGGCCACGATGTAGTCGGCCGAGCGTGCCGGCGCCGGCGTGGCAGCGTCCTCGGCCAGCGCCACACCTGGCCCCCAGGGCAACAGCGCCGCCAGGGCCAGAACACGCAGAGGTCGGGGAATGTGGTTCATGGTTCGGTTGAAGTGGGTGCAGTGGCGCTGTCCTCGCGCAACAGCTTGTAGCCAGGGATATTGTCCTTCAGGACCTTGAGCGGGCTGGGGCCCAGCCTGGACAGGCCCACCAGCTCCAGCTGCAGGTACACATGCTGGCGTGCCTCGGCCCGGCTGGTGGAGGTGCGCTCGTACACCAGGCGCCCGATCCAGCAGCCCGCGTCGTACTCCAGCCCGGCGATGGCGTCGGTGATGCGGCTGTCCTGCGTGCTGTAGTTGACCCGGCCCACACCGTAGAGGTTGCCCGTGCACTGGCCCGAGCTGCCACGCACCTGGCCACGGTAGATCGGCCATTGCCAGCCAAGTTCAAACTGTTCGTTCAGGCCCCGTGCAAACCGGTAGGTGGTGGAAAGGGTCTGGAACGGCCCGGGCTGCCAGCGCGCCGACAGGATGGAGCGCATGGTGCGCGAGCTGTCGGTGTTGAACTGCACCGTGCCGTCCACCCGCCATTGCGGTACCAGCGAGGTGGAGCCGAACAGCAGCACGTCCGAGAAGCGGCTGAGCGGCGCGGTGGTGGGCGCGGTGAGCCCGTCGGCCGTGAGGTTCTCGGTGGTGATGCGCTGGTCGCGCAGCAGCAGGCGCTGCGCCATGCCGAAGCGCAGCAGTTCGGCGCCGCGCTGTTGGTCGAACCAGCGGCTGGTGGCCCCCATGGTCAGTTGGTGCGCGTCGGTGACGAAGTCGGCGCCCGAGAAGGCGTTGTCGCCGTAGATCGAAATCTCGTTGAAATCCAGCACCGCCGCGTCGTAGTTGGGCAGCTTCGCCTGGTCGCGCCAGGGCGTGTTCACGTAGTGCAGCCGCGGCTCCAGCGTCTGGCGCACAGGCTTGTCGAGCAGGGTGCTGCTGCGCTCCAGGCGCAGGCCGCTGTCCACGCTGAGCGTGGGAATGCTGCGCGAAGCCCGGCGCGCGCCGTCACGCATGGGCAGGTCGGTGTCGTAGGTGGCCGCGTTGAGCGACAGTTTGGGAATGAACCAGGCCCCATCGTTGTCCAGCGTCTGCTGCAGAGATGCCAGTGCATGCAAGCGGTGCCCGTCGCCGCGCAGGTCGCCCGAAGCCTGATCCTGGCCTTGCAGCGTGAAGCGGTTGTATTCGGTCTGCAGACCCCACTGCAACTGGCCCGGTGCATCACCCTGCCAGCGCGTGCCCACCTGAGGCAGGCGCTGGTAAGGCGAGAGCACGGGGTCGGTGGTGTTCTGCATCACCTGCCAGCCCTGGGCGCGGGCATAGACCTCGCCTTGCAGCCCACCCAGGCGCACGGCCTGGCGTGCGCCCAGATCGCGCGCCAGCAGGCGCGGCGTGAAGCTGGGCAGCATGCCGGCAAAGTCTTTCCAGTAGTCGTTGTCCGACGCCGACTGCCAGGCGGCCTTGTAGCCCAGGCCGCTGCTCAGATGACCTTCGTGCTCCACCTGCAGGGACGAACGCGAGCGGCGCAGCGTCTGGTCGTACGGCAGCACGTGCAGTTGGATGCGGCCTTCGTCCTCAGGCTGCAGATAGCGGAACTCGGCCGTGCCGCCCAGGCCGCGGCGCGTGGCCAGCATGGGCGTGAGCGTGAGGTCGTGGTTCGACGCCAGGCGCCAGTAGTAAGGCACAGCCACACCCCAGCCGCTGCGGCTGTCGAAGGTGTCGATGGTGGGCGGCAGCCAGCCCGAACGCGGCGCGCTGGTGGCTGGGAAGCTGATCACCGGCGCCGCCAGGATGGGCACCCCCAGGAAGCGCAGCACCGCACCGGTGGCCACGCCGTCGTTGTGCTCGAAGTCGAGGTCGAGTTTCTTGGCGCTCAGCACCCAATCGGGCTCCTGGCCATCGTCGGCGCGGCAGCTGGAGTAGTTGGCATGGGCGGCCAGCAGGCGGTCATCGCCCGAGAAATCGATGCGGCTGGCGCGCCCACCCGCGCCAGTGCGAGCGATGAAGTACTGCGGCGCCAGCACGTGGCCCTTGCGGCTGTCGAGCTGCACCTGCACCTCGCTGCCGTCGAACCGGTTTCCGTCCTGTTCCAGGTGCACGGTGCCGCGCGCCGTCACCAGCTGGGTGCGGTGCTGGATGTCCAGCGTGTCGGCGGTGAGCAGCAGGCCGGCCTGGCGCAGTTCCACCAGACCTTCGGCCCAGGACTTCTCGTCGATCACGCTCTGCACGCGCTCGGCTTGCAGCACCACGGGCTCGTCCGGCTTGCGTGGCGTTGCAGCCCCTGTGGCCGGCCAGGCCAGCCCCGGGGCCAGCAGCATGGCCATGGCCAAGGCCAAACGCCGCCTCCGCATGGGCGGGGCCGGCACTTGGCGCAAGGCGGCAATGGGGGCTTGGGTGGGCGTCGGCACGCGGTGCAGGCAGCGCGGCCGGCAAGGGGCGCACGCGGGGGGCGTCGGTAAAATCGGATTATCCACGAGGGCCCCGCCGCGCATGACCAACACTTCCCCCACCATCGCGTGGCCCGATGCGGCCCGCGAGGCCGCTTTTCACACCTGGCTGTCACCCTTGACGCTGAGCCAACAGCTTGACGCCGCGACGCTGGTACCCGCCTCGGCCGACGCCAGCTTCCGCCGCTATTTCCGCATCCGCACCACCACCGGGGCCACCCGCATCATCATGGACGCGCCGCCGCCGCTGGAGGATGTGCGCCCCTTCATCCATGTGGCCGGGCTCATCGCCCAGGCCGGGCTGCACGCACCGAAGGTGCTGGCCTGCGACGCCAGCCAAGGCTTCGTGCTGCTGGACGACCTGGGCCGCACCCTCTACCTGGAGGTGCTGCAGCAAGGCGACGCCGCCCAGGCCGACCGCCTGATGCGCGACGCCACCCGGGCCCTGGTGCACTGGCAGCAGCATGTGGACGCCAGCAGCCTGCCGCCCTATGACGAGGCGCTGCTGCGCCGCGAGCTCTCGCTGTTCCCCGAGTGGTGCGTGCAACGCGAACACGGCATCACCTGGACGCCCGTGCAGCAAGGCCACTGGGACCGCGTGTGCGACGCGCTGGTGAAGAGCGCGCTGGCCCAGCCCACCGTGGCCGTGCACCGCGACTGGATGCCGCGCAACCTCATGGTGTCCGACCCCAACCCCGGCATCCTCGATTTCCAGGATGCCGTGCGTGGCCCCATCAGCTACGACGTGGCGTCGATGCTGCGCGACGCCTTCATTTCGTGGGACGAAGAACGCGAGCTCGACTGGGCCGTGCGCTACTGGAGTGCCGCGCGCAAGGCCGGCCTGCCGGTGGACGAAGACTTTGGCGAGTTCTGGCGCCAGACCGAATGGATGGGTCTGCAGCGCCACCTGAAGATCCTGGGCATCTTCTGCCGCCTCAAGCACCGCGATGGCAAGCCGGCCTACAGCGCAGACCTGCAGCGCTTCTTCGCCTACGCCACCAAAGTGGCGCTGCGCTACATGCCGCTCAAGCCGCTGATGCTGCTGATCGAGCCCATGCAGGACGCCAAGCTGGAAGTGGGCTACACCTTCTGAAATGGGGCACCCGGTTGCGGAGTACCGCAACCACCCTCCGTGAGGGTCCGCAGGCCGCTTCGGAGCGGCCGTGCGCTGGCCTGCGAAGGCGCACCCGGCGGCTGGAGCCACCCTCCAAGAGGGTGCTCAGGCGGGCTCGCAGGATTCGCAGCCGGCCGCCGCCAGCCAGGGGTCGCGGTCCTCGCCGCCAAACACCTCCACCAGAAAATCCAGCACCGCGCGGGTGCGCGCCGGCACATGGCGGCGGGTGGGCATGGCCGCCCAGATGGTGGTGCTGAACAACATCCAGTTCGGCAGCACACGCTCCAGCGCCTGCTCCATCAGGGCGTCCTCCACCACGTACGACGGCAAGCCGGCAATGCCCAACCCGGCCAGCGCGGCGGCGTAGTTGGTGTCGATGCTGAAGGTGCTGAGCACACCCCGGTGCGGCGTGACAAGACAGCTCTCTGGCTCGGCCTCGCCGGCGGATGGCACCCGGTAGAAGGTGACCCCGCGCATCACGTCCGATTGCGGCGGTATCAGCACCTCGTGCCCAGACAGCGCCAACGGGTGCGTGGGCCGGCCACGCCGGTCCAGGTACTCGGGCGTGGCGCAGAGGATGGCCTCGGTGCGTGCCAGCCGGCGCGCCACGAAGTTGCCATCCAGCGGCTTGCGCGAGGACACCAGGCTCAGGTCGTAACTGTCGTCCACCGTGTCCACCGCGCCCGTGGCCGTGATCTCCAGCGTCAGGAGCGGGTGGCGCGCGTGCAGTTGGGGCAGGTGCTTGGCCACCTGGTGCACCGCCAGGGCTGGGGCCATCAGCAGGCGCACATGGCCCCGCACCTCCGACACCGCCGCACTGGCCAGGGCCTCGGCATCGTCCACGTCGGTCAGGATGCGCCGCACCCGCTCCAGGTAGGCCTCGCCCACCTCGGTCAGCGTCAGGCGCCGCGTGGTGCGGTTCATCAGCCGCGCACCCAGGTGCTCCTCCAATTCGGCCACCAGGCGGGTCACCACGGCGGGCGCCAGGTCCAGCGCCCGGGCGGCGGCGGCAAAGCCCCCTTCGTCGATCACACGGGCGAACACCCGCATCGCACGCAAGCTGTCCATGACGGAATTGTTCCTGAATCGGGAATGGTGAATTGATGTTCAGCTAGTTTATTCCTATCGCATCAATATTTACAGTTCATCCCATCGATGAGCCGCACCCAATGACAACGACTCACCGAGGCTGGACAAGACGGAGGCTGACAGCAAGCACTCACGCCATGCCCGGACTGTCATTCAACGCTTGAAAGGAATCGCACCATGAACCGCACCCTCCAAACCGCCGTCGCCGCCATCGCCCTGTCGCTCGCCGGCACCGCCGCTTTCGCCCAAGCCAACAACGGCCCCGTGACCCGCGAACAGGTCAAGGCCGAGCTGGCCGCGGCCATCGCCAACGGGCAGGTCAACTTCTTCGACGACCTGGCCTACATGCAGCCCCTGCGCACGGGCAACCCCGCTTCGGCCGTGCTGGCCCATGTGCGTGAAGGCGCCCAGCGCGTGGCCGCCACCCAGGCCGGCAGCGGCCTGACCCGCGAGCAGGTGAAGGCCGAGCTGGCCGCCGCCCGCCGCAGCGGCGAGCTGAACCCGTTCGACAACCTCGACGGCGTCACCTACCGCCAGGCCCCGCGCGCCGCCGTGGCCCCCTCGGCCCTGGCCCAGTCGCGCTGAACGGCGCACCTGGCTGCGGCATCCCGCAGCCACCCGCCGGGCGGGTGCTCAGTGCGCTCGCCTGAGCTTGTGACGCACCAAAGCAAACGCCCCGGCTATGCGGGGCGTTTGTCATTCAAGCCGGGGCCGCAGTTGCGGCCCACGTCGGGCTAGAACGGGATGTCATCGTCCATGTCGTCGAAGCCGGTGCTCGACTTCGGGGCCGGGCGCGGGGCAGGAGCGGGACGCGGGGCCGGCGCAGGACGGGCCGCCGGCTCGCGCGAGTAGCCGCCGCCTTCGTCGTCACCACCGCCGCTGTCGCGGCCGCCCAGCATGGTCATCTCCTGGGCAATGATCTCGGTGGTGTACTTCTCCACGCCTTCCTTGTCGGTCCACTTGCGGGTCTTCAGGCGGCCCTCGATGTAGACCGACTTGCCCTTCTTCAGGTACTCGCCGGCGATCTCGGCCAGGCGGTCGTAGAACACCACGCGGTGCCATTCGGTTTCTTCCTGGCGCTCACCGGAGGTCTTGTCCTTCCAGTTGCGGCTGGTGGCGATGGCCACGTTGCAGATGGCAGCGCCGCTGGGGGCGTAGCGCACTTCGGGGTCACGGCCGAGGTTGCCGATGAGAATGACTTTATTGACCGAGGCCATGGGGCGCTCCTGCTTCTGTGCTGGTTCGCGGGCACGGGCTGCCGCGCGCGGGCGTTGATTGTGCCGCATGCGGCGTACAGTGGGCTTCATGCACACCCCCATGCCCACCAAGACCTCACGCACGCGTCGCGTGCTGGTGCCCCTGTGGCTGCTGGGCGGGTTGGCGCTGGGCGCCTGCCACGCCACGCCGCCGGCGGCCGCGCCCACCGCGCCGGCCGCGGCGGCCAGCAACCCGCAGACCCTGATGGACCAGATCCAGGCCGAGATCGGCACCGCCCGCTGCGAGCAGGACCGCCAGTGCCGCAGCCTGCCCATCGGCCACAAGGCCTGCGGCGGCCCGGCAGGCCACCTCGCCTGGTCCACCCTGGTGGGCAACGAGGCCCGGCTGCGGACACTCGCCCAACAGCACGAGCAGGCGTCGAGGCAGGCCCAGGAGAAGCGGGGCCTGGTGTCGGACTGCATGCTGGTGAGCGACCCCGGCGCCCGCTGCAATGCCCAGACCCAGCGCTGCGAGCTCAACCCGCGCGGCCCTACAGGGCCGTCGGCCCTGTAGGGCTCATGGGTCAACGCCGGCCGCTCCCGAGTTGACTCGTCCCCCTCGGTGGGCCGAGCCCGGACTTGAACTGTCCGGTGGACAGTTCATGCCTGGCGAGGAGCCTGGCCGCTGGCCAGGCGCGGCCTGCAAGGCCTGACACGACGTGGCAGGTCTGGGGGCGCACTGACTCTGCCGGGTACCATCGCGGCCGATGCCCGAGACCGACCACCGCCAGCCCCACACCACCGACACCGCCGCCATCCTGTTGGAGGTGTTTGGCTACAGCGCCTACCGCGGCCAACAAGCGGACATCGTCGGCCATGTGACCACCGGTGGCGACGCCCTGGTGCTGATGCCCACCGGGGGTGGCAAAAGCCTGTGCTACCAGGTGCCGGCCATTGCCCGCCACCGCGCCGGGCTGGGCGTGACCGTGGTGGTGAGCCCGCTGATCGCGCTGATGCACGACCAGGTGGGCGCGCTGGAAGAGGCCGGCGTGCACGCCGCCTTCCTCAATTCGTCGCTGGACCTGGCCGGCGTGCAGCACGTGGAGCGCGAGCTGCTCTCGGGCCGTCTGGTGCTGCTCTACGCCGCGCCCGAGCGCATCACCCACCCGCGCTTTCTGGCCATGCTCGATTCGCTGCACGAGCGCGGCAAGCTCAGCCTGTTCGCCATCGACGAGGCGCATTGCGTGAGCCAGTGGGGCCACGACTTCCGCGAGGAGTACCTGCAGCTCGACATGCTGGCCGAGCGCTTTGCCGGCGTGCCGCGCATCGCCCTCACGGCCACGGCCGACGAGCACACGCGCGCCGACATCGTGCAACGGCTCTCGCTGGAAGCGGCCCGGCCCTTCATCAGCAGCTTCGACCGGCCCAACATCCGCTACACCATCGTCGAGAAGGACAACGCGCGCACCCAGTTGCTGCGCTTCATCCGCGACGAGCACGAGGGCGACGCCGGCATCGTCTACTGTCAGAGCCGCAAGAAGGTGGAAGACACGGCCGACTGGCTGCGTGCCGAAGGCATCCCCGCCCTGCCCTACCACGCCGGCCTGGACGCCGACGTGCGACGCGTGAACCAGGACCGCTTCCTGCGCGAGGACGGCGTCGTGATGGTGGCCACGGTGGCCTTCGGCATGGGCATCGACAAACCCGACGTGCGCTTTGTGGCCCACCTGGACCTGCCCAAGAACATTGAAGGCTATTACCAGGAGACCGGCCGGGCGGGGCGCGACGGCGAGCCCGCCGACGCCTGGATGGCCTACGGCCTGGCCGATGTGGTGAACCAGCGCCGCATGATCGACGACAGCACGGCGGAAGACGAGTTCAAGCGCCTGCAGCGCGGCAAGCTCGACGCCCTGCTGGCCATGTGCGAGAGCCTGGACTGCCGGCGCGTGCGCCTGCTGGGCTACTTTGGCGAGCAGAGTGCGCCCTGCGGCAACTGCGACAACTGCCTGCACCCGCCCGCGCGCTGGGACGCCACCGAGGCCGCGCGCAAGGCGCTCTCCTGCATCTACCGCTGCCACCAGCACTCGGGCTTCGGCTTCGGCGTGGTGCACCTGATCGACGTGCTGCGCGGCACCTCCACCGACAAGACCCGCCAGCGCGGCCACGAGAGCTTGTCCACTTTCGGCATCGGCCGCGACTTGAGTGAGCAGCAGTGGCGCGGCGTGATCCGCCAGCTGATCGCGCAGGGCCATGTGGTGAGCGAGGGCGAGTACAACACGCTGGCGCTGGCCGACAGCGCCCGCGCGGTGTTGAAGGGCGAGGTGCCCATCGAACTGCGTGAACCGCGCGAACCCACGCCCAGGGCGCGCGGCCGAGGCAAGGCGGGCAGCACGGCCGGCGGCAAACCCAAGGTGCCCAGCGTGGCCGCCACGCTGGACGAAGACGGCCAGCGCCGCTTTGCCGCGCTCAAGGCCTGGCGCAGCGAGGTGGCCAAGGAGCACAACCTGCCCGCCTACATCGTGTTCAACGACGCCACGCTGGCGCAGATGGCGGCCGAGGCGCCGCACACGCTGGACGCGCTGGCCGGCATCAGCGGCGTGGGCGCCAAGAAGCTCGACGCCTACGGGCGCGAGATCATCCGCGTGCTGGACGCCCTGGGGTAAACGGAGCATCCGGCAGCGGTTGACCGCTGTCGCCCTCCAAGAGGGTGCTCAGGCCGCTTGAGGCGGCCCGGCGCTGGCCTGAGCTCGCGGCCTGACACCGGATGTGCCAATTCAGGCGCCATCGGCGTCTTCGCGCAGCGCCTTCATCAACGCGTCCATGTGGATGCGCACATGGCGCTGGTCGGGCGTGTCGAGCACACCCTCGCGCTTGAGCTGCGAAACCAGCCGGCTGGCGGTTTCGATGGTCATGTCCAGCATGGCGCCCATCTCCAGGCGCGAGGGCAACCACACCTCACCGCCGTCCGAGAACTCGCTGAGCTTGAGCATCAGGCGCAGCATGCGGTGGCGGGCCGGGCCGGCGCACAGTTCTGTGAGCCATTCGTCGGCGTCGTCCAGCGCGCGCTGCCAGCGCTTCATCATGTCCAGCAGCAGCTCGGGCTGGTCGCGTGAGAGGTCGTCGATCAGCGTGCGAGGCAAACGGCACACCGTCACCTCGGTGCAGGCCACCGCGTCGGCGGCGTAGCTCTGGCCCAGCATGGCCTCCATGCCCAGCATGTCGCTGCGGCCGGCCAGCCGCAGGATGCGGCGCTCGCCGCGTTCGTTGGTGCGCTCCAGCCGCACCACGCCCGAGCGCACCGTGAAGGCGGCGCTGCCCTGGCCTTGGGCCGAGTAGAGGGATTGGCCGGGCTGCAGGTGCAGGTCGGCGATGTGCACATGGATGTTGTCCAGCGCCTGGTGGTCCAGCACACCGAACAGCGAGAACCGTCGTATCCCGCAATCGGCGCACACCTGCGCCTGCGGGTTGAACATCATGGGCTTGAGCGGGATGACGGAGGCGGAGCACATAGGAGCGGAAGTATGCCGCCTTGCCCACCGGCCGGTTGAACGCGGCCCAGTCGCCAGCAGGGTTGCCCCGGAAAACCGACGGGGCACGCCTCACGCGTGCCCGGCGGGGGCGCTGGCTCAGCGCTTCTGGTCGGCGCGCTGCAGGCGGGCCGGGTGGCGGCGGTCGCCGCTCATCACCACGTTCCAGAACGGCTCGAACTTCTGGCCCTTGTCGGCTTCAAGTTCGGCACGAACCAGGGGCGGGCGGCTGGGCTTGTTGTTTGTATGGGCTGACTTTTGCATGATCGGTACGCTCCGAAGAGGTTGCCGCGTACTCCAACGACGTCGGCATGCATGGACAACGGGCCAGCCCACCACCCGGATGACAACGGTTTGCAAGAATCCGCACCGTCCGGGACACCTCGGTGTCCGAAACCGTCAGCACAAGGCATTTCAAGGTAGCGTGCGCTAACTTTTACCCAAGGCCCTGCGCGCGCCTCAGCCGGTCACAGGCGCGCAGCAGGTCGAACCCGGCCCTGCTGGTTATCATGTCCGGTTGCCCTTCGCGCCCTTGCTGGCCGCCGCCCATGTCTGCCCAGACCCCGCCTTCCTCCGCCCAACCGGGCCCGCACCAGGCCCACCGCCAGCCGCTGATCTCGGTGCGCGGCGCCCGCACCCACAACCTCAAGAACATCGACCTCGACCTGCCCAAGCACGCGCTGGTGGTCATCACCGGGCTGTCGGGCTCAGGCAAATCCAGCCTGGCCTTTGACACGCTGTACGCCGAAGGCCAGCGCCGTTATGTGGAGAGCCTCTCCGCTTATGCCCGCCAGTTCCTGCAGCTGATGGACAAGCCCGATGTGGACGTGATCGAGGGCCTGTCGCCCGCCATCTCCATCGAGCAGAAGGCCACCAGCCACAACCCACGCTCGACCGTGGGCACGGTCACCGAAATCCACGACTACCTGCGCCTGCTCTACGCCCGTGCCGGCACGCCCTACTGCCCCGACCACGGCCTGGCCCTGCAGGCCCAGAGCGTGAGCCAGATGGTGGACGCCGTGCTGGCCCTGCCCGAGGGCACCAAGCTGATGGTGCTGGCGCCGGTGGTGCGCGACCGCAAGGGCGAGTTCGCCGAGCTGTTCGCCGACATGCAGGCCCAGGGCTATGTGCGTTTCCGGGTGGATGGGCAGACGCTGGACGCGGCGGACGTGCCGGCGCTGAAGAAGACCGAGAAGCACGACATCGATGTGGTGGTGGACCGGCTCAAGACCGGCCCCGGCATGACGCAGCGCCTGGCCGAGAGCTTCGAGGCCGCGCTGCGCATCGCCGACGGCCGGGCCATCGGCTGCGAGATGGACAGTGGCCAGGAGCATTTGTTTTCGGCCAAGTACGGCTGCCCGGTCTGCAGCTACTCCATCGCCGAGCTGGAGCCACGCTTGTTCTCGTTCAACTCGCCGGTGGGCGCCTGCCCCCACTGCGATGGCCTCGGCCTGCAGACCGTGTTCGACCCCGACCGCGTGGTCGCCTTCCCCTCGCTGTCGCTGGGCTCGGGCGCGGTGAAGGGCTGGGACCGCCGCAACGGCTACACCTTCAGCCTGCTGGAAAGCGTGGCCGCGCACTACGGCTTCGACATCGACGCGCCCTTCGAGTCGCTGCCACAGAAGGCCCGCCAGGTGCTGCTGCAGGGCTCGGGCGACGAGGAGATCGAGTTCGTCTACGAGGCCGAAGGCAAGAACGGCAAGACCCGCAGCGTCAAACGCTCGCACGCCTTCGAAGGCATCATCCCCAACTTCGAGCGCCGCTACCGCGAGACCGATTCGGTGGCCGTGCGCGAAGACCTCGCCCGCTACCAGAGCGCCAAGCCCTGCACCCACTGCGGCGGCTCGCGGTTGCGGCGCGAGGCGCGCAACGTCTTCCTGCCCGGCACGCCCACCGAGCGCGGCAAGCCCATCTACGAGGCCGAGCACCTCACACTGGCCGATGCGCTGGCGTGGTTCAGCCAGCTCAGCCTCACCGGCGCCAAGGCCGAGATCGCCGACAAGGTGGTGCGCGAGATCCGCTCGCGGCTCAAGTTCCTGAACGACGTGGGCCTGAACTACCTCAGCCTGGACCGCAGTGCCGACACGCTCAGCGGTGGCGAGGCCCAGCGCATTCGCCTGGCCAGCCAGATCGGCTCGGGCCTGACCGGCGTGATGTACGTGCTCGATGAACCCAGCATCGGCCTGCACCAGCGCGACAACGAGCGGCTGATCGGCACCCTGAAGCATTTGCGTGACCTGGGCAACAGCGTGCTGGTGGTGGAGCACGACGAGGACATGATCCGCGCCGCCGACTGGTGCGTGGACATGGGCCCCGGCGCCGGCCGGCATGGCGGCCAGATCATGGCCGCCGGCACGCCCGCCGAGGTCGCCGCCAACCCCGACTCGCTCACCGGCCGCTACCTGGGCCGCGCGCTGCGCATCGCCGTGCCCACCGAGCGCCACCGCGTGCCCGAGACGGCCGAGCACCGCGCGCTGAAGATCGTCAACGCCCGCGGCAACAACCTCAAGGGCGTGACGGTGGAGATCCCGGTGGGCCTGCTCACCTGCGTCACCGGCGTCTCGGGCTCGGGCAAGAGCACGCTGGTGAACGACACGCTCTACGCCGCCGTGGCCCGCAAGCTCTACAACAGCCATGCCGAGGCCGAGGCGCACGACAGCATCGAGGGGCTGGAGGCCTTCGACAAGGTCATCAACGTGGACCAGAGCCCCATCGGCCGCACGCCGCGCAGCAACCCCGCCACCTACACCGGCCTGTTCACGCCCATGCGCGAGCTGTTTGCCGAGGTGCCCGCCGCGCGCGAGCGTGGCTACGGTGCCGGCCGCTTCTCGTTCAACGTGGGGTCATCGGGAGGAGGGGGCCGCTGCGAGGCCTGCCAGGGCGACGGCGTGATCAAGGTGGAGATGCACTTCCTGCCCGACGTGTACGTGCCCTGCGATGTGTGCAAGGGCCAGCGCTACAACCGCGAGACGCTGGAGATCCTCTACAAGGGCAGGAACATCGCGCAGGTGCTGGCCATGACGGTGGAGGACGCGCACGGCTACTTCAGCGCCGTGCCCGCCATCGCCCGCAAGCTGCAAACCCTGCTCGATGTGGGCCTGGGCTACATCACGCTGGGCCAGAGCGCCACCACGCTCTCTGGCGGCGAAGCCCAGCGCGTCAAGCTGGCGCTGGAGCTCAGCAAGCGCGACACCGGCCGCACGCTCTACATCCTGGACGAACCCACCACCGGCCTGCACTTCGCCGACATCGAGCTGCTGCTGCGCGTGCTGCACCAGTTGCGCGACGCGGGCAACACCATCGTTGTCATCGAGCACAACCTCGACGTCATCAAGACCGCCGACTGGCTGATCGACATGGGGCCGGAGGGTGGCTCGGGTGGCGGCAAGGTGGTGGCGGAAGGGCCGCCCGAGGCCATTGCCGCCTGCGCAGCCAGCCACACCGGGCGCTTCCTGCTGCCGCTGCTGAACGAATAAGGGGGTGCTGCTGCAGGTGACGGCCCCGCCCACCGACGCCACAATGCGCTCTGCCCTGCAGCCGCCGAAACCCCACGATGTTCAACACGCTGGCGTACGAGAGTGCCCCCCTGCCGCAAGACGAGGCGGGGCGGTCGGAGATCCTGCGCCAGTTGCAGCTGGCCGATGCCCAGGCCGGCCCGGCCTTTGATGCCCTGGTGCAGGCGGCACGCACGCTCACCGGCTGCGCCGTGGCCTTGGTCTCGCTGGTGGATGTGCAGGACACCTGGCACGTGGCCTGCGCCGGGCTGGACGTGCGCCGCAGCGCGGCCGAGCAGTCGTTCTGCGCCCACGCCGTGGCCCAGCCGCTGTACTTCGAGGTGTCCGACCTGTCGGCCGACCCACGCTTTGCCGGCCACCCGCTGGTCGCCACTCCGGGGGGCCTGCGCCACTATGCGGCCGTGCCGCTGGTGCTGGACGGCTGTGCTGTCGGCACGCTGTGTGTGCTCGACCCTGCGCCAGGTGTGCTGCCGGCCCCGGCGCGCGCACAGCTGGCCAACCTGGCCGGCGTGGTGTGCGAGCTGCTGCGCCAACGCCGGCACGGCCAGCAGCTGGCGGATCAGAACGCCCGGCTGCGCGACCTGGCCAGGGCCACGGGCGATTGGTCGTGGGAGCTGGACGCCGAACTGCACTGCCGCTGGATCGCCGGCGACTTCAACGCCGTCACCGGCCTGGACGCGGCCCGCGTGATCGGCCAGCCGGTGCACCCTGCCCCGCTGGTGGACATGGACGGCCGCCCCCACAGCCCAGCCCGCACCTTCCGCGACGTGCTGGCCGAGCGCAAGCCCTTCAGCCGCGTGCTGTCTCGCATGCCAACCCCCAAGGGCGAATTGCTCGCCTCGCACAGCGGCCTGCCGGTGTTCGACGCACAGGGCAACTTCTGCGGCTTCCGCGGCACCACCCGCGACATCACGGCCCGCGTGGAACGCGAACTGTTGCTGCGCGACAAGGCCGCGCTCGAAGAGGCCAACCGCGCCAAGAGCGCCTTTCTCTCGCGCGTGAGCCACGAACTGCGCACGCCGCTCAACGCCATCCTGGGCTTTGCACAGCTGATGGCACTGGACCCCGACCAGCCCCTCAGCACACCGCAAAGGCACCGCCTGGAAGGTGTGCAGCACGCTGGCGAGCACCTGCTGGAGATGGTGAACGACGTGCTCGACATCGCGCGCATCGAGCAGGGCGCCATGGCGCTCACGCCGCGCGCCGTGCCCCTGCGCGAAGTGGTCAGCACCTGCGTGCGGGCGGTGCACCCGCTGGCCCATGCCGGCGCGGTGAGCGTCCAAGCCGATGTGCCCGATGGGCTGCTGGCCTGGGCTGATGCCCACGCGCTGGAGCAGGTGCTGCTCAACCTGCTGTCGAACGCCATCAAGTTCAACCATGCGGGCGGCCAGGTGACGGTGAGCGCCAACGCCGACGCGCAGGGCCTGACGCTGTCGGTCAGCGACACCGGCACGGGCCTGGGCCCTGCCGAGCTGGCGCAGCTGTTCCAGCCCTTCAACCGGCTGGGCGCTGAGCGCAAGCGCATCGCGGGCAGCGGCCTGGGCCTGGTGATCGTGCGCGAGCTGGCCCGCGCCATGGGCGGGGATGTGACGGTGCACAGTGAGGCCGGCCAGGGCTGCTGCTTCAGCGTGCACCTGCCCCTGGCGGCCGACGCACCCACGGCACCTTCCAACCCGCCGTCGGCCCCCACAGCGCGCGCGCCTGCCATTCACGTCACGCCGAGGCAGGTGCTCTACATCGAGGACGAGCCGCTCAACGTGCTGCTGATGCAGGAGGTGTTCCGCGCTCAACCCGCCTGGACATTGCATGTGGCCGAGGACGGCGAGTCGGGCGTGCAAGCCGCACTGCGCCTGCGCCCCGACCTCGCGCTCATCGACATGAACCTGCCCGACATCAACGGGCTGGAGGTGCTGCGTCGCCTGCGCGGGCAGCCGGCCACGCAGGGCCTGCGCTGCATCGCGCTCTCGGCCGACGCCATGCACGAGCAGATCCGCACCGCGCGCGCGGCCGGCTTCGACGACTACTGGACCAAGCCCTTCGACCTGACCCGGCTGCTGGCCGCAGTGGCCCAGGCCTTCGACACCGCACCGACCAAGCCCGCGTGAAGCGCCCATGAAAAAGCCGGCACGCGGCCGGCTTTTTGGGGGCTGCCCACCACCTTGCGGTGGCGGCTGGCATCAGCTCAGGTGGCTGTTGATCAGCTTGGTCATCTCGAACATCGAGACCTGGGCCTTCTTGAAGATTTCCTTCAGCTTGGCGTCGGCGTTGATCATGGTGCGCTGGGCCTTGTCCTGCAGACCGTTCTTCTTGATGTATTCCCAGACCTTCTTGGTCACCTCGGTGCGCGGCACGGCGGTGGCGCCGATCACGGCAGCCAGGTGGGCGCTGGGGGTCATCGCCTTCATGAACGCGGCGTTGGGCGTGCGCTTCTTGGCCGGAGCGGCCTTCTTGGCGGGCGCTGCCTTCTTGGCCGGAGCGGCCTTCTTTGCAGGTGCTGCCTTCTTGGCCGGAGCGGCCTTCTTCGCGGGTGCAGCCTTCTTCGCCGGAGCGGCCTTCTTGGCCGGAGCCTTCTTCGCAGTTGCCATGTTGATTCTCTCCATCAGTTGAGTTGATGTGCCGGGACCGGGCGAGGGTCGCATGAACCCTCTTGCTCAGCAGCACCGCAGCGAGGCGAATGGTACTGCGAGTGCGGGAGCGTGAATAGCCGTTTTCCCTCGTAAACAGCGCTTTCTCCCCTGTGAAAACCCGCTTTTTGTGGCCCCGACACGTCAGCGTCGGCATCTTCATACCGGTGACCGTATGCACACAGAGGCCAGCAGCGCTGCGTTGGGCCGGCATTTGTCGCACACTGCAGCCATGAAACTTCTGCTCCGATGGCTGCTGCTCGCAGCCGCCTTGCTGCTGGTGGCTCACCTCTACCCGGGTGTGACGGTGCGCAGTTTTGGCGCTGCGATGGTGGCCGCGCTGGTACTGGGCCTGTTCAACACGCTGGTGCGGCCGCTGCTGGTGCTGCTGACGCTGCCCGTCACGCTGCTCACGCTGGGGCTGTTCCTGTTCGTCATCAACGCGCTGATGTTCTGGTCGGCCGCCTCGGTGCTGGACGGCTTCTCGGTCACCGGATTCCCTGCCGCGCTGATCGGCTCGTTGATCTACAGCGCCTGCGGCATGGTGATCGACCTGGCGGTGGAGCGCATCGTCCAGCGCGACCGCGACTGAGCCTGCAGCTCACTCCACGCGCTCGCCGCGCATCTCTGCCATGAGGCGGCGGCGTTCGTGCTCCACCTCGCGCAGGCGCGATTCGATGATCGACGCCTCCAGGTATTCGTCAGGCCCAGCCGACTTGGCGGCACGCTGCGCGGCGCGAAAGCGGTCGGCCGCCCCCTGCACATCGCTGCGCGCCATCGCTGCCTCGGCGCCCGCCCGCAGGGAGCGCAGGCGCAGGCCCAGCGGCTCGGCACACTGCGACAGCAGTTGCCAGGCCAGCGCGTCGGCCTTGTGCTCGGCCACCCAGGTTTGCAGCTCTTCGGTCGACGCACGCAGCGCGCCCGGCGCCTGCGCCGCGCCCATGCGGCCCAGGGCCAGCGCGGCCTGTGCACGCGCCAGTTGCGCCGCGCGCGTGCGGTCGGGCGCCAGCGGCGCCAGCGTGGCTTGCATCTGCTGCGCCAGCGCCGCCAGGGGCGCACCCGGCCGCGTGCCGCGCTCGGCCAGCACGCTGAGCCGCAGCATGGCAAAGGCGCGGGCGGCATAGGGTTCGCCGGCAAATTGCTGCGTGGCCAGGGCCTGGCCGGCGGCGATGGCCTGGTCGGCCTGGTCGAAATCGCGCAGCTGGGTGGACGCGACGGCACTGCCGTACAGCGCCGCCAGGCGCGCCGCATCCACCAGCGGTGAACCCGGCTGGCCCAGCGCCTGCTGGCGCCGCAGCGAGCCGTCGGTGTTGTCCATCAGCACGCGGGCCCGGGCCTGCATGAGCAGGTGCTGCAGGCGGCCGACCGCAGCATGCACCGGCGCGGCACCAATGCGCAACCGCGCCTCGCTGATGCGCTCGCTGGTGAGCGGGTGGCTGCGCAGGTAGGGGTAGAGGCCGCTGTCGTTCAGGCGTGAGGCGTTGTCGAGCTTTTCGAACATGGCCGCCATGCCGCCCGTGGCAAAGCCGGCATCGCCCATCAGGTCCAGGCCGATGCGGTCGGCCTCACGCTCCATGTCGCGCGAGAAATTCAACTGGCCCTGCGCCATCATGGCCTGGCTGCCCACCACCACGGCCTGCGCGGTGTCGATGTTGCGCGAGTGGCTGGCCGCCAGCAGGCCCAGGATGGTGGCCGCCATGGTGGCCATGCCCTGGTGGGCCGAATTGGTCATGCTGCGCGCGATGTGGCGCTGCGTGACGTGCGTGATCTCGTGCGCCAGCACCGAGGCCAGCTCCTCGGGCTTGGCCGTCATGCCCACCAAGCCCAGGTAGACGCCCACGTAGCCGCCGGGCAGCGCGAAGGCGTTGACGGCGCGGTCGCGCACCAGGAAGGACTGCCAGGCAAAGGCGCGCTGGATGTCGTTGTCGATGGCGCCGCGCTCGCGTGCGGCCTTCAGCAGCGGCTGCACCAGGCCGTCGAGGTACTCGCTGAGCAGCGGGTCGTCCAGGTAGTCGGGGTCGCGGCGGATGTCGCGCATGATGCTGTCGCCCAGCCGCCGCTCGTGGATGATGTCGAGGTCGTCGGAGGTGGCGTCGCCCAACGCGGGCAGGCGCAGCGCGGTGGCCGGGGGCTCGCTCTGGGCCAACGCGACGCCGCCGGGCCAGGAGGCCAGCAGCCCACAGGCAAGGGCCGCAGCAGCGAGGGGGCGCAACCCAAGGTTTCGGCGGGCGGAGGGTGGCGGCTGGCGCAAGGGCGACATGGGTTCCTGGGGGCGCGCGGCATGGGCCGCAGGTTCACCGACTGAGCCGGCCAACCCGGAAAAGTTCGCCCGGTATCATGGCACCGACTTGTATCGCCCATGTTGCGGGCAACCCCGCAGACCCGCCATGTCCAACCCGCTCACCCACTTCGACGCCCACGGCCAGGCCCACATGGTGGACGTGGCCGCCAAGGCCGAAACCCACCGCGTGGCGCGGGCCACCGGCTGCATCCGCATGCTGCCGGCCACACTGGCCCTGGTCACGTCCGGCAGCGCCAAGAAGGGCGACGTGATCGGCATCGCGCGCATCGCTGCCATCCAGGCCGCCAAGCGCACGTCCGATCTCATCCCCTTGTGCCACCCGCTGCCGCTGACCCGCGTGGCGGTGGAATTTGAAGTGGACGAAGCCGCCAGCACCGTGCACTGCAGCGTGCAGGCCGAAACCCTGGGCCGCACCGGCGTGGAAATGGAAGCCCTCACCGCCGTGCAGGTGGGCCTGCTCACCATCTACGACATGTGCAAGGCCGTGGACCGGGGCATGGTGATGGACGGCATCCGCCTGCTGGAAAAGCAGGGCGGCAAGAGCGGGCACTGGGTCGCGCCGGGCTGATCTCGTCATTCCCGCGAAGGCGGGAATCCACCAGCGCGGCCGCCGTCAATTTCCATGGTCTCCCGCCTTCGCGGGAATGACGAGGTGCCCGGGGTTGACAGATGGCTCGGCCACGACGAACTCACGCCAGCTGTGCCGCTGCTGCGGCGGCTGGCACTGGAAGGGCAACGGCGCCGATGCTTCAGGTGCCGCAGCACAGGCCGCAAAGAACTCCTTGGCGTCGGCGTTGCGAAACTCCTTGAGCCGCTCGGCCACGTAGCGCGCCTTGTCGCGCTCGCCGGTTTCGTCCAAGGCGCGGGCCCAGGCGATCATCAGCCGCGTGTCCAGCAATGAATGCGTGGTGGTGGCGAACGAGGCCATGGCCTGCGAAGGGGGCTCGGTGACGGTGACGTTGGCGTAGTCGGCATGGTGAGCGAACAGCAGGCTGCTGCGGCCGCGCTCAATGCGCTGGGGCAGGCTCAGGCTGCCATCGCCCGCCGTGAAGATGGCCACCACCCGGTTGTAGTCGTAGAGCGCAGCGGCCGAGCCCATCATCATCGCCAGGCCGGCCACCAGCAGCCAGGGCGACGCCGGCACGGCCGGGCGCGCATCCACCGGCTCGCGCAGGGCCAAGCCCCAGGCCCAGGCGGCGGGCAGCAGGAAATAGGCGTACCAGAGCGGGTACTCCAGCAGACTGTGCACGCCGATCATCAGCACCATCATGAACGCGGCGCGCGACGCGGCCGCGCCCTCGCCCGCCACACGCCAAGACCGCACGGCGGCCTGCCACATCGCCCACAGCAGCAAGGCCAGCACCAAGGCGGCCAGCGGCAGGCCCAGCTCCACCGCCAGTTGCAGCGGCAGGTTGTGCGTGTGGTCAAAAAAGGCCACGGGCCGGCCGGGAAAGGGCGAGAGCGTCCACGCGAAATTGAACTCGCCCAGGCCCACGCCCGTCCAGGGGTTGGCGCGGATCAGCGCCAACGTGTTGGCCCAGATGCCAAAGCGCGAGGCCGACAAATCGCCCTCGGCCAACCGCGCCTCGCCACCAAAGGTGTGGGCCGTGCTGTGGGCCCAGCTGGCCACCAGCGCCCAGCACAGCAGGTACACCAGAGGCGCGCCCAGCATGGCCATGCGCACGCGCCGCACCAGCCGCTTGTCCACCAGCCCCCAGGCGGCGATGAGCACGATGCCCACCGTGCCAGTGCGAGAAGCGGTGAGCACCACGGCCAACACCAGCACCGCGCCCGTCACGGGCCAGACCGCTGTCGGCATGCGCCGCGAGAACCAGCGCCCCGCATGGGCCAGGGGCACCCAGGCGATCAGCGCCCACAGCAGCAGGCTGCTGAGGTGGTTGGGCTGGCGCAGGTTGCCCACCGCCCGGCCCGGCAGGCCCGAGCGCGCAATGACCTGGCCGTCGGCCCAGGCCGGTGCAAACACCTGCACCAGCGCAATTGCGGCACTGAGCAGGCCCGCCACCAGCATGGCGCTGGCAAAGGCCGCGGCGCTGCCATCAGCCGGCGGGGCGTGCTCAGCGGGCACGCGGCTGGCCCAGGCGACACAAAAGATGCACAGCGCCAAGCCCAGCAGCACGACATTTTGCAGGGCCAGCGATGCCGGCAAGCCCTGCAAGGCCGACCACGCGGTGGCCGCCAGCAGCAAGGCCCCGGCGGCCAGCAGCGCCCAAGCGCTGCGCAGGCCAGACCAGCGCACCTGGCGGGCATCGGCCGCCAGCCACAGCACCCCACCCCAACCGGCCACGCACAGCAACTGGTTGAGCAGCGTGGCCGAGGGCGGCACGTTGAAGGCCAGCAAAGTGGGGGCGGCCAGCGCGAAGCTCAGGATCAGGCCCAGGGTGGCGGAATGGGTGGTGGAGGTGGGCTCACGCATGGGCCAGAAAGACAAACCGCCCGGGAGCGGGCGGTGGATTCTGGCATGGGGCTCCCTGCTGGGCGTGACCCAGCGGATCTCACAGGGCTGACGGCCTGTGGGCGCTCATCACCACCCGACAGATCGAGAGACAAACAGGCTATTTGCAGGTGTCCGGCACATATTGCGCCAAGGGTCCGATCAGGGTCGAGGAACACGTCCAGGTTCCTTGCACGCTGCGAGTCCAAGTGATGGACTCTCCAGCGACGAGGCCATGAACCTTGCCCGTTCCGCCGCCCAGCTTGCACTCCAGGGTAGCGGCCCCGGTGCCCGCCGAGTCGTCTGCCGTGACGGCGCAGTAGGTGGTCTTGTCCGTGACCCCGATGAAGCCCGGATCGGCCACTGCCGTGGAAATGGATTCGCCGTGCGACAACCGAGTCTCGGCTGGCTCTCGGCCCGGTGTGATTTCAGCCAGGGCCCCGGCCGTCTGGGTCCTGATGGTGTAGGTCTGGTAAGTGGGCATCGCCACTGCGGCCAGGATGCCGATGATGGCCACCGTGATCATCAACTCGACAAGCGTGAAGCCTCGTTGAGAATATTTCATGATCGTGTTCCGTCGATGGAAGACTTCCGGCCTTGCGCTGCTGGCCAGGAGTGGAGGTTGTTTCCGGACCCTGCGTTGCTGGGGGCAGCGGTTGGCTGGCGCCAAAAGAAAAGGGATCGAAGTTGCCCGCGATCCCTTTCTACACATAGCGGCCAAGTGGGCCGCCTAGATCAGCAAGGACGGTACTTCGCGTCAAAGCCGGCGGACGTGCAGGTCCATTGGCCAGTGGCGCCGTTGCGAGCCCAAGTGATCGTGCCAGGGCCGCTCGACAGATTGGCGTTCACCTTGCCCGTGCCACTACCCAGGGTGCACTGGATAGAGCCGTTTCCGGTCGCAGCAGCCGACGTAACGGTCAGCAGGCAGTAGGTGGTCTTGCCAGCGGCATCACCAATGCCGATGAAGTCAGCGGCCGTCGGGTCGCCAGCGCTGATGGTCTCGCCCTTCGAGAGGCGCATTTCAGAAGTCTCCTTGGCGGGCGTGATTTCCTTCAGCGCCGACATGGCTTGCGACTTGATGGTGTAGTCCTGGTAGGCCGGCAGGGCCACGGCGGCCAGGATGCCGATGATCGCCACAACGATCATCAGTTCGATCAGGGTGAAACCTTGTTGAACGCGCTTCATGAATTTGCTCCTTGGGGGTGGGTTGACAGTTGAGCCGTTGGAAAAGAGGGTCGATTCCGGGTCAGTTGCCAACATTCATTTGCGAATCGCGTGCCAGCTTTTTTCAGCGCCTGGGACGTGATATTTGCACACGGTCTGACCAGGTGTGTCGGCCGACGGCACCCAAATTTGTCGGGCGCCGCGCCGTGTGACGCAAATTGTCAGATCGGCAGCACCTGGCCGGCCTGCAGGGCCAGCGGCGCCGGCCCGGTCAGGCGCGCGGCCAGGTCGGCCAGCACGGTGGGCATCTCGCCCGGCTGGATGTGGGTGAGCAGCCAACCTGGGCAGGCGCCGTGTCATGCGTCACCTTCTAATCCATTGGATTAGAATCGAACCATGCTGCTGACCGTCGCTGAATTGCCTGAATATTTGCGCACCGCTGGCAAGTTGCTGTCCGATGAGGACCGGCGGGCGGTGGTGAGCTATCTGGCGGCGCACCCGAAGGCCGGGGATTTGATGGAAGGCACAGGAGGTGTCCGCAAGCTGAGGTGGGTGCGTGAGGGCCGGGGCAAGAGCGGCGGAGTGCGGGTCATCTACTACTTTCACAGTGAAGCGATGCCGCTCTATCTTTTGACGATGTTCGCGAAAAACGAACGGGCCAACTTGAGCAAGGCTGAGCGCAACGAATTGGCCGGCTTGGTTGATCTTTTGGTGCAACTGTGGTTTGAGAGGTGAAGTGATGGGCAAAGCGTTTGAGAGCATCCGGCAGGGCTTGGTCGAAGCGACCGAACACGCCCGTGGCCGGCAAACCGGTGTGAAGGTTTACCAGCCTGCGGTGGTGGATGTGGCTGCTGTCCGGGGGCGCCTGGGGTTCACACAATCTCAGTTCGCCGCCAGGTTTGGGTTTTCGGTGGCCACCCTCAGGCACTGGGAGCGCGGCGACCGCCGCCCCCAAGGTGCAGCCTTGGTGCTGCTGAACCTGATTGACCGCGACCCGAGAGGGGTGCTTCGCGCCTTGTCTTGACGCTCAGATCGGCAGCACCTGGCCGGCCTGCAGGGCCTGCGGCGCCGGCCCGGTCAGGCGCGCGGCCAGGTCGGCCAGCACGGCCTCCATCTCGCCCGGCTTGATGTGGGTGAGCAGCACCTGCACCTCGGCCGGCACGCGGGCCAGCTCGGCCGCCAGGGTGGACGGGCAGTGGTGCCGGCTGTCCAGCGCCACGGCGCGCTCGCTCTCGGGGAAGGCGATCTCGATCACCAGCTGGCGCAGCGGCAGGGCGCGCAAGGCGTCCCACAGCGCCGGGTTGGGGCCGGTGTCGCCGGTGTAGGCCCAGACGCCTTGGCTGCCATGCACGGCGTAGCCCACCGCCGGCACGGTGTGCAGCGCCGGCAACACCTGGATGTGGCGCTGCTGGCGGCCCAGCACCAGCGTTTGCCCCAGCTGCAGTTCACGCAGCGCCAGCACCGGGCTGGTGCTGGTGGGCAGGCGGGTGAAATCGGGCCACAGCTGGTCGTTGAAGAGGTGGCGGCGCAGCACGTCCAGGGTGGGCGGCAGGGCATGCACCTGGATGGGCGGGCGGCCCTGGCGGCGGCGCATGACGCTGTCGGCCAGCAAGGGCACGCCCAGCACGTGGTCGAGGTGGGCGTGGCTGAGCAGGATGTGGTCGATGCGGGTGAGCTCGTCCAGGGTCAGGTCGCCCACGCCGGTGCCGGCGTCGATCAGCACGTCGTCATCGAGCAGGAAGGCGGTGGTGCGGTGGCCCTGGGCGATGGAGCCCGAGCAGCCCAGCACGCGGATTTGCCCCGGTGCGCCGGTGTGCAGGGTCATGCAACACCGCCCGAACTGGCCAAGCGGGCCATCAGGCGGTGGGAGAGGCGGCCCAGCAGGGCGGACGAGGCGGTGGGGTGCTGCACGATCAGTTCATTCAACCGCGCCAGATGGGCGCGCGCAAGCTCAACATGTTGCTGCGCGGCAGCATGGTGCGCAAGGTGCCATTGCTCGACTTGTGCCTCTAGCAACGCCCGTTCAGGGTCGGCGGGTTGGAGGGGCGTGAAGACTGTCACGGCTTGCTCGCGCCCCTTGACCCGGCAAACGTCCACTTCCAGCCACACCACCTCGGGCAGTTGGCTGTCGCAGGCGGCGCGGGTGGTGTCGGCCACGAGCAGGCCCACGCCGGCCTCGCGGGTGAGGGCCTCCAGCCGGGCGGCCAGGTTCACGGCGTCGCCCACGGCGGTGTAGCTGCGGCGCAGCCGCGAGCCCAGGTCGCCCACGCACACCAGGCCGGTGGCCAGGCCGATGCCGTAGTTCACGGGCGGCAGGTGCTGCTGGGCCAGGTGCTCGTTGAGCGGGCCGATGCCCTGGCTCAGCGCCAGGGCCGCGCGCACGGCACGTGCCGCGTGGTCGGCCTGGGGCAAGGGGGCGCCCCAGAAGGCCATCACCGCGTCGCCAATGAACTTGTCGAGCGTGCCGCCGTGTGCGTGCACGGTGGCGCTGGCTTCAGAGAAGTAGCGGTTCAGCAGGTCGCGCAAGGCCAGGGGTTCCAGGCGCTCGGCGATGCCGCTGAAGCCCTGCAGGTCGCAGAACAGGATGCTGAGTTCGCGGTTCTCGGCGGCGATGTCGGCCCCGGCGCCGGCCTGGCGCACCAGCAGGCGCACCCGCTCGGGCGGCAGGTAGGTGCCAAACAGGGCCACCACCGAGCGCCGGCGCTGCCGTTCGCGCACGTAGTTGCTGCCGATGGCCAGCATGAACTGCAGACCAGCCAGCACCAGGGCGCTGGCCAGCGGGAGCACGGTGAGCGCACGGGCCTGGGCCCAGTAGGTGCCGGCCACCAGCACCACGCCGTAGAGCGCCATGCCCGCCAGGGCCAAGGGGGCCGGCAGGCGCAGGGCCAGCAGCGTGGCGGCCACCACGCTGAGCGCCACCAGCAGGGCCTCATAGCCCGGCGCCCACGAGGGGCGCTGCGGCAGTGCGTCGTCCAGCAGGCCGGCCAGCAGGTGCGCATGCACTTCCACGCCGGGCATGGCGGGGTGCAAGGGTGTGGCCCGCAGGTCGGCCAACCCGGGGGCCGAACTGCCCACCAGCACGATGCGCCCGGCCAGTTCTTGCGGTTTCAACCCGCCCACCAGCACGGTGCCGGCCGGGATGTATCGAAAGCTGCCTCCGTCGGGCCCACCCGTGCCGCGGTAGGGCACGCGCAGGGCGCCACGCTCGTCCAGCGCGACGCGTCGGGCCTGGCCGGCAGGCTCGCCGGTGAATCGCAGGGCCGCCATTTCCAGCCCCGGGCCAACGGGGGCCGGGCGCCACTCCACGGCCAGCTTCGGCTGCCCGGTGGCTTGCCGCCACAAGGCCAGGGCCAGCGATTCGTAGAGGCCGTCGTCCACCCGCGCCACAGCCGCCACCGAGCGGATCACGCCGTCGGCATCGGGCCAGGCGTTGAAGAAGCCCGCCGCCGGCGCTGCGGCGGCCAGCACCGGCAGGTTGGCCGCATAGCCCTTCCACCGGGGCATCGAAGGCGTGGGCTGGGCCTTGGGCACGGTGGCCACCGCAGCAGGCAGGTGGCCGGCCCGTGCGCCCTGGCCTTCGCTGTTGAGGTACCAGCCCAGCACCACGGGCCGGCCTTGCAGGGCTGCCGCCAGGGGGGCGTCGTGGTCCAGCCGCTGCCGCCACTCGGGCCAGCGCGCGCCCAGCGCGGGCTCGGCTTGCACCAGGGCATGCAAGTCGGACAGGCCGCCGTCGTCGGGCTCGGGGAAGACCAGGTCAAAGCCCAGCGCGGCCACGCGCTGGCGCCCCAGCAGCTCTTGGCTGAGCTGGGCCAGGCGGTCGCGGCCCCAGGGCCAGCGGCCCACGGCGCTCAGGCTGCCGTCGTCGATGTCGACGATGACGATGTCGGGGTGCGGGCCGGTGTGTGCCGCCAGGGCACGGGTGCGAAGGTCATCGCTCAACCACTCCAGGCGCTGCAGGGGTTGCAGGGGCTGGAGGACGGCGTGCCCGATCCCGAGCAGTGCCAGCAGGCCGCAAGCCAGCCACAGGCCGATGCGGCCGGGCAGGCGCATCAGCCCTGGATGAATTGCATCTGCGTGCCGGCCAGTTCGATGATGTCGCCGTTCTTCAGCGCCAGCACGTCACCCACCAGCTCGTCGCCGTTGACGCTGGGGCGGCCTGCGCCCTCGACGTGCGACAGCACATAGCCCGTGGGCCGCTTGGCGATGGACGCCACCTGCATGCCGGGCTTGCCCACGGTGGTGACCACCTTGGTCAGCAGCACTTCACGGCCGGCGGCGCCGCCGTTGAGCACCTTGATGGACGCGGGCAGCATGGCCACCGAAGGCGGCGGCACGTAGCGCGGCGCCACGGGGGCTGGGTGTGCGCCCAGGGTGCCGGGCTGCAGCACCATGGTTTTTTCGTAGTCGGGCACTTCTTCGGTCAGGTACTTGATGCGGTACTTGCCGATTTCGACGACGTCGTTGTGGGCCAGCAGTTGCTTCTTGATGGCCTTGCCATTGATGTAGGTGCCGTTGGTGCTGTTGAGGTCTTCAATGAAGAGCTCGTTGCCCACGGCCAGCAGCACGGCGTGCTCGCCGCTGACCGCCAGGTTGTCGATGACGATGTCGTTGTAGGGGCGCCGGCCAAGCGTGGTCCGATCCTTGGTGATCTGGAACTCTTTGATGACGACGTTGTCGAGAGATACAACCAGCTTGCCCATGGGATTCCTCTGCCTATTCTTGTGTTTGGTTCGCCGGCCTGAGCGGTGTGCCGCTCAGCGTCGGAACGGCCACCAGGCCCGCCCGGAACGGGGCAAACCTCCTTTGGCCCGCACCAGTATCACCGCTATGTTATCGCGTCCACCCGCTGCGTTGGCCGCGTCCACCAGGGCCTGCGCCATGGGCTCGACGGCATCGTGCCCGGACATCACCTGGCCAATGATGTGGTCGGGCAGCATGTCCGACAGGCCGTCCGAGCACAGCAGGATGGTGTCACCAGGCAGCAGGTCGTGGGCATGGACCTCCAAATCCACGCTCACCTCGACGCCCACGGCACGGGTGACGAGGTTGCGGTGCATGGAGTAGGCCGCTTCCTCGGGCGTGAGGATGCCGGCATCGAGCTGCTCCTGCAGCAGGGAGTGGTCGCGGCTGAGTTGCTCGATCTGGTTGCCACGCAGCCGGTAGGCGCGTGAATCGCCAATGTGGGCCACCCACACGCGCCGAGCCTCGAACATGGCAGCGACCAGGGTGGTGCCCATGCCAGCGTACTCGGCATGGGCATTGGCCGCTTCGTAAACGGCGGTGTTGGCGGCCTGCGCGGCGCGGTCAAGGGCCGCACGAATCTGCAGATCCGACTGCGACAGTTCGCTGTCCCAGACCCAGCGCGAGAGGTTTTCCAGCATGACCGTGGCGGCCATGTCGCTGGCGATCTCGCCCGCGTTGTAGCCGCCCATGCCATCGGCCAGCACGGCCAAGCCCAGGGCGGGGTCGACCTTGACCGTGTCCTCGTTGTTGCTGCGCGCACGGCCTGTGTCGATGGCGCTGGCAAATTCGAGTTGAAGGGTCACGGTGGGAGCGAAAGTGGGCGAAAAGTCGGTCATTGTGCCTCGCCCGTTACCGCACCGGCGCTGGCGCCCTGGGGCAGTCCAACGGCGACGAGACGGAATTCACGGGCCAAGTGCGCACCATCCGTGTGCCTGTGTTCAGGCTGTTTGGCGAGCACCCGTGCGACGATATCCGATAACAAGGGCGGCAGGTCGGGCCGCAAGCCACACAAATCGGGGGCAGGGCAGGACACGATCTGGTTCAACAACTCGCCCATCGCAACGGCCTGGAAGGGCAGGCGGCCGGTGAGCAACTGCATCACCACCACGCCCAGCGCATAAAGATCACAACGTCCGTCCACGGTGCCGCCCACGATCTGCTCGGGCGCCATGTAGGCCAGCGTGCCAATCAGCAAGCCCGAACGGCTGCGTTCGCTGTCGGTCAGGCGGGCACAGCCGAAGTCGCTGATCTTGGCCACGCTGCTGGCGCGGTCGAGCAGGATGTTGGCGGGTTTGAGGTCGCGGTGCACCACGCCAGCGGCGTGGGCATGGTGCAGGCCGTCGGCCACCTGGGCCGCCAGTTCCAGCACCTGGCGTGTGGGCAGGCGATGGCCGGGCAACAGGTGCTGGCGCAGGTCGTGGCCGTCCACCCATTCCATGGCCAGCCAGCCCAGCGCCTGGGCCCCTTCACCCTGCACGCCCGAGGCGTGCGTCTGCACGATGTGGGGATGGCGCAGGCGCACGGCCGCAGCCGACTCTTTCAGGAAGCGTTCACGGGAGAGCGCATTGCCCAGGAAGCGCACCGTCTTGAGGGCCACCAGTTGCCCGCTGCGGTCCTCATTGGCCAGGTGCAGTTCGCCAACGGCCCCATGGGCCAGGGTGCGCACCACGGTGTAGCCGGGCACCGGGCCGGTCGGTGTGGCGGCTGTGCCATGGGCGGCGGTCGCGGCGGGGCGCCGCCATGCTTGCAGGCGTGCCCACCAGGCCTTGAGGGAGAAGCTCATGGCGGGAGCATGCGGCCAGCCTCAGGGGCGCGCCACGACGAAGGCGTTGGGGGCCTGGGCCTTCATGGCTTGGCCTGGGCACGTGCGGCCACGAACTTGCCGACCAACAGCACCAGCAGTGCGCCGACGATGCCCGCACCGTAGCGCAGGGCTGCGCCGGCCTCCGGCGCAGCTTGGCCTGGCGAGGCAGCGGGCAGGTGGGCTGCCAGGGCCGGGTCCCCCACCGCCATGGTGCCGGCGATCCAGCCCAGCAGCATGCCGCCCAAGGTGATGATGCTGGGAAAACGGTCCATCAGGGCGATCACCATTTGGCTGCCACCCACGATGATGGGGATGCTCACCAGCAGGCCGAAAATCACCAGCGGCATCTGGTGGTTACCACCCGTGGCCTGGGCGGCACCGGCAATGGCAATGACGTTGTCAACGCTCATCACCAGGTCGGCCACGATGACCGTCTTGATGGCGCCCCACAGCTTCTCGCTGGATTCGACGTTGCCGTGGGCGTCGTCGTCTTCGGGCAGCAGCAGCTTGACGCCGATCCACAGCAGCAGCGCGGCGCCCACCAATTTGAGGTAGGGGATGGCCAGCAGGGTCAGGGCAAAGAAGATCAACACCACGCGCAGCACGATGGCCCCCGCCGTGCCCCAGACGATGCCCTTGATGCGCTGCGCGGCGGGCAGCTTGCGGCAGGCCAGCGCGATGACCACGGCGTTGTCGCCACCCAGCAGGATGTCGATCATGATGATCTGGCCAACCGCCAGCCAGAACTCGGGGTGGAGCAAGGTTTCCATCGGGGTATTGTCCACAGGCCGCATCAGCAGCCGAATTCAGGGGCCCAAATGAACACAGGCCGCGTGTGCGGCCTGTGGGATGTTCACGGGAGCAGCCGGTCTGCGCCGGCGCTGCGGTGACCGATTACAGCATCGCCTTCAGCAGGCGGCCCATTTCGGACGGGTTGCGCGTGACCTTGAAGCCGCACTCTTCCATGATGGCGAGCTTGGCATCGGCCGTGTCGGCACCGCCCGAAATCAGCGCGCCAGCGTGGCCCATGCGCTTGCCGGCCGGGGCGGTGACGCCGGCGATGAAGCCGACGATGGGCTTCTTCATGTTGGCCTTGCACCAATGAGCAGCTTCGGCTTCGTCCGGTCCGCCGATTTCACCAATCATGATGACGGCGTCGGTGTCGGGGTCGTCGTTGAAGGCGCGCATCACGTCGATGTGCTTCAGGCCGTTGATGGGGTCGCCACCAATGCCCACGGCGCTCGACTGGCCCAGACCGATTTCGGTCAGCTGTGCCACGGCTTCATAGGTCAGCGTGCCCGAGCGCGAGACCACGCCGATGCGGCCCTTGCGGTGGATGTGACCGGGCATGATGCCGATCTTGATCTCTTCCGGGGTGATCAGGCCAGGGCAATTCGGGCCCAGCAGCAGGGTCTTCTTGCCACCGGCGGCTTCCTTGGCCTTCATCTTGTTGCGCACTTCCAGCATGTCGCGCACAGGGATGCCTTCGGTGATGCAGATGGCCAGGTCCAGGTCGGCTTCGACGGCTTCCCAGATCGCTGCAGCGGCGCCGGCGGGCGGCACGTAGATCACGCTGACGTTGGCGCCTTGCTGCTGGGCGGCTTCCTTGACGGAGGCGTAGATGGGAATGTCAGCAAACTTCTCGCCAGCCTTCTTGGGGTTCACGCCGGCCACGAAGCAGTTCTTGCCGTTGGCGTAGGCCTGGCAGCCCAGTGTGTGGAACTGGCCGGTCTTGCCGGTGATGCCTTGGGTGATGACGCGGGTGTCTTTGTTGATGAAGATCGACATGTTCGTGTTCCTTAGGCTCAGGCCACAGCTTTGACGATGGCCGTGGCCGCTTCGGCCATGGTGTCAGCGGCGATGATGGGCAGGCCGGATTCGGCCAGCATCTTCTTGCCCAGGTCTTCGTTGGTGCCCTTCATGCGCACCACCAGCGGCACGGACAGGTTCACGGCCTTGCAAGCAGTGATCACGCCTTCGGCGATGGTGTCGCACTTCATGATGCCGCCGAAGATGTTCACCAGGATGCCCTTGACCTCCGGGTTCTTCAGCATGATCTTGAAGGCTTCGGTGACCTTCTCGGCGGTGGCGCCGCCGCCCACGTCCAGGAAGTTGGCCGGCTCGCCGCCGAACAGCTTGATGGTGTCCATGGTGGCCATGGCCAAGCCGGCACCGTTCACCAGGCAGCCGATGTTGCCGTCCAGCGAGATGTAGGCCAGATCGAACTTGGAGGCCTCGACTTCGGCCGGGTCTTCCTCGTCCAGGTCGCGGTAGGCGACGATTTCCGGGTGACGGAACAGCGCGTTGGCGTCGAAGTTGAACTTGGCGTCCAGGGCAATCAGGTTGCCCTTGCTGTCGCAGTTCAGCGGGTTGATTTCCACCAGCGACGCGTCCGTCTCCATGTAGCAGCGGTACAGGTTCTGGAACAGGGTCACAGCCTGGGCATGCGACACCTCGGCCAGGCCGATCGCCACGGCGATCTTCTTGGCCTGCTCGGCGGTCAGGCCCTTGAGCGGGTCGATCACCTCGGTGATGATCTTCTCGGGAGTGGAGTGGGCCACCTCTTCGATGTCCATGCCCCCTTCGCTGGAGGCGATGAAGGCCACCTTCTGCGAAGCGCGGTCGGTCACCAGCGAGACGTAGTATTCCTTCTTGATGTCGGCGCCTTCCTCAATGTAGAGGCGGCGCACCTTCTGGCCTTCCGGGCCGGTCTGGTGCGTGATGAGCTGCATGCCCAGGATCTGGCTGGCCAGCGCCTTGACATCGTCCATCGTGCGGGCGAGCTTGACGCCGCCGCCCTTGCCACGGCCACCGGCGTGAATCTGTGCCTTGACCACCCAGACCGGGCCGCCCAGCTTCTGGGCCGCCTCGACGGCCTCTTGCACATTGAAGGCCGGGATGCCGCGGGGCACTGGCACGTCGAATTGGCGCAGGATTTCCTTGCCTTGGTATTCGTGAATCTTCATGGGGTGGGGTCGTTTCGTGAGTTCAGGACGAAAGAGGAGGGGCGGCCTGTTCAGCCGTTGCGGGCGACGGGTCCACCGGCGAGACCGGTGGGCGATTTTGCGTCACTTTGTTGGCGCGAGGCTGACGAAACCAACGCGGGTAGTGCAGCTTCACAGCGTCGCCATGGCGCACCAGGGCGTGGCAGCGGTCGAGCTGGAAGGGGGGCTGATCGTCGCTGCCACGGGTGTCGATGACATCGCCGGCGAAGGCCTGGATGACCGCCGTGGGAAGCACGTCGGCCAGTTCGGTCAGGTGGGTGCAGCCCTGGGCGCCGCCCAGGCGCTCACGCACGGCCTGCTTGAAGCCGCGCATCAGGTTCAGGCCGGTGAGTTGCGCATAGCGGTCGCCGTGCTGGTCGCAGTGGCCTGGATAAGGTACCGCCAGCGACTCGGCGCCAGACGCCACGATGTTGAGCTGGGTGTCCACCACCAGGCGCAGCAACAGGTCGTGGATGGGGGCACCCGGCGCACGCGGGCCGTCGGCGCAGGGCACTTCGCGGGTCTTCACGTCGTTCACCCGGGCCTCCACCTCCCACAGACCGTCGGTGCGGGCGTAAGCCTGCACATCGATGGCGCGGCGGTGCTTGAGCACACGGGAGGGGTCGGAAGGTGGCAAAGGCATGGGGGCAAACGGGTACCGGCGAGGTACAGCCTTTGACTTTAGCATGTGTGCTGCAGCGCAGCAAAATACTGCTGGAAGGCGACAGGCTGCTGCAGGATGGTGCAGTCAGTCGTCGTCGCGGCCGCCCACCACCCGCCGCACGATGTCGGCCGCAAAGCCGCGCGCGGCCAGAAAACGCATCTGCTTGGCCCGACCAGCGGCGTCGATGGCGGGTTCGGGGAAGCGCTTGCGCCAGACCGCGCGGGCCCGCTCGAACTCGGTGTCGCGCAACTGGCGCGCGGTATCGACGTCCAACTCGACGCCATGGCGCGACAGCTCTTGCCGGATGCGGGCCTGGCCCAGGCGCCCCGCACGGGCGTGGATGCGGCTTTCGGCAAAACGGGCGTCACTCTGGTGGCGCTGAGCCGCCAGCCAGTCGAGTACCTCGTCTACCTCGCGGGCCAGGTCTGATGGCTCAGGCGCCTCCGCCGGCTCGGGCAAGGCTTCAGGATTCAGGAAGGCCAGCAGCGGATCCGCTGAGCCGGCAATTGTTTCCGAGTGAGCCAGCGCCAACTTCTTGGCATGCGACAGCAGCTTGGTGCGAAGCTCGGCCCGGCTTTGCTCGCGCCGCGCCAGCAGGGCCAAGGCCTGGCCCTTGAGGCTGGGCAGTGAACGCTTCACGCCAAACGCATGCGGTGTTTACGCGCCCGAACCCTCGGCCGGCAGCAGCGGCACCCCCATGGCCTCGCGCACCTTGTTCTCGATCTCGAAGGCAATGTCGGGGTTCTCGCGCAGGAACTCGCGAGAGTTGTCCTTGCCCTGACCGATCTTCTCGCCGTTGTAGGCGTACCAGGCGCCCGACTTGTCGACGATCTTGGCGGCGACGCCCAGGTCGATGATCTCGCCCTCGCGACTGGTGCCTTCGCCATAGAGGATGTCGAACTCGGCTTCCTTGAACGGCGGCGCCACCTTGTTCTTGACGACCTTGACCCGGGTTTCGTTGCCCACCACCTCTTCGCCGCGCTTGATCGAGCCGATGCGGCGAATGTCCAGGCGCACCGAGGCGTAGAACTTCAGCGCGTTGCCGCCGGTGGTGGTTTCAGGGCTGCCGAACATCACGCCGATCTTCATGCGGATCTGGTTGATGAAGATGACCATGCAGTTCGACTTCTTGATCGTGCCGGTCAGCTTGCGCAGGGCCTGGCTCATCAGGCGGGCCTGCAGGCCGGGCAACGAATCGCCCATTTCGCCTTCGATTTCGGCCTTGGGCGTGAGGGCCGCAACCGAGTCGACCACCACCAGGTCGACCGCGCCGGAGCGCACCAGGGAGTCGACAATTTCGAGCGCCTGTTCGCCGGTGTCGGGCTGGCTGATGAGCAGGTCTTGCAGGTTCACGCCCAGCTTCTGGGCGTACTGGATGTCGAGCGCGTGCTCAGCATCAATGAAGGCGGCCACGCCACCGAGCTTTTGCATCTCGGCCACCACCTGCAGGGTCAGCGTGGTCTTGCCAGACGACTCCGGGCCGTAGATTTCGACCACGCGGCCACGCGGCAGGCCGCCGACGCCCAGCGCGATGTCCAGCCCCAGCGAGCCGGTGGAGACCACCTGGATGTCCTCGATGACCTCGCCCTCGCCCAGGCGCATGATGGAACCCTTGCCGAATTGCTTCTCGATCTGGGTCAGCGCGGCCTGAAGGGCCTTGGCTTTTTCGGGGTTGAGGGTGTGCGCGGGGGCCGTGGTGGGGGCGGACATGGGATTCTCCTGAGGGTTATGATGATTGTGACAGAAAACTGGATGTCCGTACAGTATCTTGCCGACTGGGTTTTGGCAAGCGGCCGCCTTCTGATCTGCCCCAATCGATGATCCGTGCCCCAGAGCCGGCCCCGAGGAGACAAGTGGTATGCGTATCCTGATTGCCGAAGATGACCAGGTGCTGGCCGACGGCCTGTTGCGTTCGCTGCGAGGCGCCGGCTACGCGGTGGACCAGGTGAGCAGCGGCACCGAAGCCGACGCGGCCCTGGCCTCGCACGAGTTTGACCTGGTCATCCTGGACCTGGGCCTGCCGCGCATGCACGGGCTGGAGGTGCTGCGCAAGCTGCGCGCCCGCGGCTCGTCGATGCCGGTGCTGATCCTCACTGCCGCCGATTCGGTGGAGCAGCGCGTCAAGGGCCTGGACCTGGGCGCCGACGACTACATGGCCAAGCCCTTCTCGCTGCAAGAGCTGGAAGCCCGCGTGCGGGCCCTCACGCGGCGCGGCCTGGGCACGGCGTCCAGCATCATCAAGCACGGCCCGCTGAGCTTCGACGCCACGGGCCGCGTGGCCTACATCAACGAGCAGATGATCGAGCTCTCGGCCCGCGAGATCAGCCTGCTGGAAGTGCTGCTGCAGCGCGCCGGCCGCCTGGTGAGCAAGGACCAGCTCGTGGCCCGGCTGTGCGAGTGGGGCGAAGAGGTGAGCAACAACGCCATCGAGGTCTACATCCACCGCCTGCGCAAGAAGATCGAGCAAGGTCCGATCCGCATTGCCACGGTCCGCGGCCTGGGCTATTGCCTGGAAAAGATTGCCGCGTGATTTTCCGGGCTGGTCATTCCCGCGCAGGCGGGAATCCATGAGGCGCTGCCAGAAGCTGAACTCCCGCCTGCGCGGGCGTGACGGCTGAGCAAGGCCACCCATGCGGGCCTTTCCCCCCCTTCCCTCGTCCACCGGCGCCGCGCGCGAACAGCACTCGTTGTTCGGCGAGATCCTGGACTGGATGCTCGCGCCGCTGCTGCTGCTGTGGCCCATGAGCGTGGCGCTGACGTGGTTGGTGGCGCAAAACATCGCGGCCCGGCCCTATGACCGCGACCTGGCCCAGCTCACCCGGCTGATCGCCCGCCAGATGGCGGCCGAGGCCGGCCCGGCGATGGCGGGCACGCCGCTGCGCCTGCCCGAATCGGCCGCAGCGCTGCTGCGCAGCGACGATGTGGACCGCGTCTACTTCCAGGTGCTGGGCAGCCAGGGCGAGCTCATTGCCGGCGACCATGAGGTGCCGCTGCCCGACCTGGACCGCGCCGCCACCGGCGAAGTGCTGTTCCGCGACGAGGTCATCCAGAACGAATCGGTGCGCGTGGCCAGCCTGCGCCCGGCGCCGGGTGAGGCGGCGCTCTCACCGATCTTCCTGGTGCAGGTGGCCGAGACGCTGGACAAGCGCTCGCGCCTGGCCACCGAGATCATCAAGGGCGTGATCCTGCCGCAGTTCGTCATCCTGCCGCTGGCGGTGCTGCTGGTGTGGTTTGCGCTGGCCCGCGGCATTGCGCCGCTGAACCAGTTGCAGCAACGCATACGCCAGCGCGAGAGCCACGACCTCAGCCCCATCGACGAGCGCGACGCCCCCGAGGAAGTGGCGCCACTGGTGAGCTCGATCAACGACCTGCTGGGCCGGCTGGACCAGTCCATGGGCAGCCAGAAGCACTTTCTGGCCGACGCCGCGCACCAACTCAAGACCCCCTTGGCCGGACTGCGCACCCAGGCCGAGCTGGCGCAGCGCGAGATCGATGCCGGCGGCGAGCCGCAGTCGGTGAAGCGCTCGCTGCAACAGATCGCCCTGTCCAGCCAGCGCGCTGCCCACATGGTGAACCAGCTGCTCTCGATGGCGCGCGCCGAGGACGAGGAGCAGGCACGGCGGCAATCGGCCTACAACCTCGTGCGCCTGGCCACCGAGGTGGTGCAGGACTTCATCTCCAAGTCCCTCGACAAGCGCATCGACCTGGGCTATGAGGGCCCCGACGTGGACGACGCCAGCGTGCCGCGCCTGATCGGCCAACCGCTGCTGGTGCGCGAGCTGATGCGCAACCTGGTGGACAACGCGCTGCAGTACACGCCCGAGGGCGGCACGGTGACGGTGCGCATCACGCCCGACCCCTTCGGCCAGGTGATGGTGCTGCAGGTGGAGGACAACGGCCCTGGCATCCCCGAGGCCGAGCGCGAGCTGGTGCTGCAGCCCTTTTACCGCGCGCTGAGCACCAACGTGGATGGCAGCGGCCTGGGCCTGGCCATCGTGAAGGAGATCGTGGACAAGCACGATGCGGCCATGACCATCGACTTCGCGCGCCCGCCCAATGCCCTGGCGCCGCATGAGCGGCCGGGCACGCTGTTCACGATCCGCTTCGCAGTGCCAGAGGCACCGCAGTGATCCCCGGGGCGCTCAGGCCAGCGCTGCGCCGCTCCCGAGCGGCCTGAGCACCCTCTCGGAGGGTGGCTGCGGTACCCCGCAGCCGGGTGCATCAACTCTGCATCAGCCGCCGGCTGCGGGCGATGGCTGTGAGCATGCCCAGGCCGAGCCCCAGCGTGAGCATGGCGGTGCCGCCGTAGCTGATGAAGGGCAGCGGGATGCCCACCACCGGCAGGATGCCGCTGACCATGCCCATGTTCACCAGGGCGTAGGTGAAGAAGCTCATGGTCACGGCGCCGGCCAGCAGGCGGGTGAAGACGGTGGGGGCCTCGGCGGCGATCATCAGGCCGCGCATGATGACGAAGGTGAAGCTGCCCACGAGACCCAGCACGCCGATGAGGCCGAACTCTTCTGCGAAAGCCGCGAAGATGAAATCGGTGGTGCGCTCGGGGATGAACTCCAGGTGGGTCTGGGTGCCGTTCATGAAGCCCTTGCCGGTGATGCCGCCCGAGCCGATGGCAATCATGCCCTGGATGATGTGGAAGCCCTTGCCCAGCGGGTCGGTCGTCGGGTCCAGCAGGGTGCACACCCGGTGCTTTTGGTAGTCGCGCAGCAGCGGCCACTTCACCTCGGGCAGGCAGATGGCGTCGCCATACCAGACGATGGCCGTGATGCCCACCGCGCCCAGCAGCAGCACCGGCAGGATCAGCCGCCACGACAGGCCGGCGAAGAAGATCACGTACAGGCCGCCCGAGAGGATGAGGATGGCCGTGCCCAGGTCGGGCTGCTTCACCACCAGACCGACCGGCAGCACCAGCAGCAGCGCGGCCACGCCAAAGTCCAGCGGCCGCAGTTGGCCCTCGCGCTTCTGGAACCACCAGGCCAGCATCAGCGGCATGGCCAGCTTCAGGATCTCGCTGGGCTGGATGACCATGCCCACGTTGAGCCAGCGTGTCGCCCCCTTCTTGGTGATGCCGAACAGCGCCGTGGCCACCAGCAACGTGACCCCGACGACGTAGATGGGCACCGCCAGCTGCATCAGGCGCTGGGGCGACACCTGCGCCACCAGGAACATGATGGTGAAGGCCAGGGCCATGTTGCGGGCATGCTCGGTGAAGCGGCTGCCGAAGTCGTAGCCGGCCGAGTACATGATGACCAGGCCGAAGCAGCACAGGGCCAGCACGCCGCAGGTGAGTGCGGTGTCCAGCACCGAGAGCGCGGGCCGCACACGCTGCCAGGCCGAGGGGCGTTCCATCACATGCATCAGCGGGCTCCTCGCTCGGCGGCACGGGCGGCCAGACCCGAGGCGGCACGCAGTGGTGCCGATGCTGCCGCCGACGTGGCGGAAGCAGCCGCAGCGCCTGGTGCCGAAGCAGCCGCCGATGCTGCGTCTGCCGCCGCCGAGGCGGCACTGGCCGACGGCGCAGCGATGCGCACGTTGCTGGCCTCGGCCAGCGGCCGCGACGGCCGAATGGGCGCAGCGGCGCGGCTCTGCTGCACGGCGGCAATGTCCTCGTCCACCGGGTACAGGCCCTGCAGCCAGTAGTCAAACACGCGCCGCACGATGGGTGCGGCCGACTGTGCGCCAAAGCCGGCGTTCTCCACCACCAGGGCCACGGCGATGGTGGGCTTGTCGGCCGGCGCGAACGCCGTGTAGAGCGCGTTGTCACGCAGGTGCTCGGCCACCTTGGCGGCGCTGTATTTCTCGTTGGCCTTGATGCCCACCACCTGCGCGGTGCCGGTCTTGCCGGCGGCCACGTAGCCGGCACCGGCAAAGGCCGCCGCCGAGGTGCCTTCGCGGTTCACCCCCACCAGCGCGTTGCGGATCACGTCGAAATGCTCGGGCTTGATGTCCAGGCGCGGCAGCGGCTCGCTGGCCACCGGCCGGCGCACGTCGGTGATCACGTCTTTCACCTCGCGCACCAGGTGCGGCTTGTGGCGCTCTCCACTGGCCGCCAACGTGGATGTGGCCAAGGCCAACTGCAAGATGGTGAAGCTGTTGTACCCCTGGCCAATGCCGAGCGAAATGGTTTCGCCCGCGTACCACTTCTTCTGCTCTGGCTTGCGGTAGGTGCGGCGCTTCCAATCGGTGGAGGGCAGCACGCCCTTCACTTCGCCTTCCAGGTCCACGCCAGTGAGCTGGCCAAAGCGGAAGGGCGCCATTTGCTGGGCGATCAGGTCCACGCCCATGTCACTGGCCAGCATGTAGTAGTAGGTGTCGCAGCTCTGCACGATGGAGCGGTACATGTCCACGTAGCCGTGACCGCCTTCCTTGTCGTCGCGGAACTTGTGGTTGCCAAACCAGAAGTAGCCAGGGTCGGAGATGGCCTGCTGCGGCGTGCGCTTGCCGGTGTTCAACGCCGCCAGCGCCATGAAGGGCTTGTAGGTGGAACCCGGCGCATAGGTGCCGCGCAAGGCGCGGTTGAGCAGCGGCTTGTCCAGCGACTCGTTCAGTTCGCGCCAGTTGTCCACATCAATGCCATCGACGAACAGGTTGGGGTCGAAGGTGGGCTTGGAGACGAAGGCCAGCACCTCGCCGTTGCGCGGGTCGATGGCCACCAGCGCGCCGCGCCGGTCCCCGTAGAGCTGCTCCACCAAGGCCTGCAGCTTGATGTCGATGGACAGCACCAGGGTGTTGCCCGGCGTGGCGGGGCGGCTCTCCAGCCGGCGCACGGCCTGGCCGCCGGCCGAGGTCTCCATCTCCTCGAAGCCGGTCACACCGTGCAGCTCGTTCTCGTAACTCTGCTCCAGCCCCAGCTTGCCGATGTACTCGGTGCCACGGTAGTTGGCTTGGTCCTCATCGGCCCAGTCTTCCATGGCCTGCTTCTCGGCCTGGTTGATCCGGCCGATGTAGCCGATGAGGTGGCTGCCCAACTCGCCGTAGGGGTAGTTGCGGAACAGCCGCGCCTTCACCTCCACGCCCGGAAATCGGTAGCGCTGGGCGATGAAGCGCGCCAGCTCCTCGTCACTGAGCCGCGTGCGGATGGGCAGCGACTCGAAGCTCTTGGACTCGTCGAGCTGGCGCTTGAAGCGGCGCCGATCTTTCAGCTGGATGTCGACGATCTCGGCCAGCGCCGAGATCGTCTCCTCCAGATCCTTCACCTTGGAGGGCGTGATCTCCAGCGTGTAGGCCGTGTAGTTGGTGGCCAGCACGATGCCGTTGCGGTCGACGATGCGGCCGCGGTTGGGCACGATGGGCACCACGGCGATGCGGTTGTTCTCGGCGCGGGTGGAAAGCTCGTCATGCCGCAGGATCTGCAGCACCACCAGGCGCGAGAGCAGCAGGCCGAAGCCGATCAGCACAAAAGCGGCAGCCGCGAACACCCTCAACCGGAACCGGTCGAGCTCGCGCTCCAGGTTCTTGAGCTCTTGCACGGCTAGAGCGGCCTGTTCTTGTCGGGGTCTGGCGGGCGGCGCTGCGGCGCCAGCAGCAGCCAGGTGGCCACCGGCCACAGCAGCACCTCGAACACCGGCGCCAGCGCCAGACCCCAGCCCGGCCAGCCATCGCCCGCAATCAGGCGTACCACCACCGACACCACGCGCGCCGCGATGAACAGCGGCAGCAGCTGCATCATCTGCTCGCCCAGGCCGAACCACAGCAGGCGGCGGTGCATGACGATGGCGATGTAGCTCAGCAGCGTGTAGGCCAGCGCGTGCTGGCCCAGCAGGGCCCCTTGGTGCACGTCGATCAGCAGGCCAAAGGTGAAGGCCCAGCCCACGCCCACGCGGCGCGGCTGGTGCACGTTCCAGAACACCAGCACCAGGGCCAGCACGTCGGGCATGACCGGGTGGCGGCCCCAGGGCACCAGTTGAATGGCCAGCGCGGCCAGCAATGAAAAGCCCAGGAACAGCGGGTTGACGGGCAGCAGCAGCTGGTCGGAACTGCGCGACATGAAGGTCATGGTCGGCCCTCGCGTTTCTTGCCGCGCGTGGGTGTGCTGCGCTCGGGCGGGGTCTCGGGCCGGGGCGGCATCTGCACCCCCAAAGGCTCCAGCACCAGCACGTGGCGCACGGCGTCTGGCAAGGCGGTGGGCGCCAGCGCAATGTGGGCAAAGGCCGAATCGGCGCGGCGGTCCACCTGCGTCACCTTGGCCACCTGCAGGCCTGGCGGGTAGACACCATCGACCCCGCTGGTGACCAGCAGGTCGCCCACCTGCACGTCGTCGTTGCCGGCCATGAAGCGCAGCTCCATCGCACCGTCCTTGCCCACACCAAAGGCCGCGCTGCGGTGCTCGGTGCGGGCGTTGAGCACGGGGATGGCGGCCTCGTTGTCCACCAGCAGCGTCACCTCGCTGGACAGCGGGTACACGCGCGTGACCTGGCCCAGCACGCCCGCGTCGTTGATGACTGGCGAGCCGGCCACGATGCCGTGGCTGGCGCCGCGGTCGAGGAAGAACTTGCGCGAGGAAGGGTCAGGCGCCTCGTACAACACCTCGGCGGCCTGCGACTTCACCTGCACCTTGGGGTGCAATTCCAGCAGCGCCCGCAGGCGGTTGTTCTCCTCCGCCAGCTGGGCAGCGCGCGAGGACTTCTCGGCTTGCAGGGCCAGTTTGGCGCGCATGGCGTTTTCGTTGTCCAGCGCCGCCTTCAGGCCACGCAGGTAGTCTGCGCCGCCGTCCCACAACTGCACGGGCACCGACAGCACCCGCACCACCGGCAGCAGCGCCGTGGCAGCCACCGAGCGCAGCGGCTGGGTGAGCTTGAAGCGGTTGTCCGCCGCCATCAAAAAGATGGCCAGCGCCGAGTACAGCACCAGCTTGGTCAGGGCCGAGAGGCCTTGCCGGAAGAAGGGCGGCGGGGTGCGGTCGAGCGTGCCGAGGGGCATGGGTCGTCACCGTCAGGCGCTGGGACTCCAGGCGCCCGCCACGTTGCCTTTACTCGGAGGTGAAGATCGAACCCAGGCGCTCCATGCGCTCCAGGGCCATGCCGCAACCGCGCACCACGCAGGTCAGCGGGTCTTCGGCCACCAGCACCGGCAGGCCGGTTTCTTCGGCCAGCAGGCGGTCGAGGTCGCGCAGCAGGGCGCCACCACCGGTGAGCATCATGCCGCGCTCGGCGATGTCGGCGCCCAGTTCGGGCGGGGTCTGCTCCAGCGCGTTCTTCACGGCCGAGACGATCTGGTTCAGCGGGTCGGTCAGCGCTTCAAGGATCTCGTTCGAGCTGATGGTGAAGCTGCGCGGCACGCCCTCGGAGAGGTTGCGGCCCTTGACTTCCATTTCCTTGACCTCGGAGCCCGGGAAGGCCGAGCCGATGTTCTTCTTGATAGACTCGGCGGTGGGCTCGCCGATCAGCATGCCGTAGTTGCGGCGGATGTAGTTGATGATGGCTTCGTCGAACTTGTCGCCACCCACACGCACGCTGCCCTTGTAGACCATGCCGCCCAGCGAGATGACGCCCACCTCGGTGGTGCCGCCGCCGATGTCCACCACCATCGAGCCAGAAGCTTCCGACACGGGCAGGCCGGCACCGATGGCGGCGGCCATGGGCTCTTCGATCAGGTAGACCTCGGAGGCACCGGCGCCCAGGGCCGACTCGCGGATGGCGCGGCGCTCGACCTGGGTCGAGCCGCAGGGCACGCAGATGATGATGCGCGGGCTGGGCTTGAGCACCGAGCGCGGATGCACCATCTTGATGAACTGCTTGAGCATCTGCTCGGTGACGGTGAAGTCGGCGATCACGCCGTCCTTCATCGGGCGGATGGCCTCGATGTTGCCGGGCACCTTGCCCAGCATGGCCTTGGCCTCGTGGCCCACGGCCTGGATGGTCTTCTTGCCACTGGGGCCGCCTTCGTGGCGGATGGACACCACCGAGGGCTCGTCCAGCACGATGCCCTTGCCCCGCACGTAGATCAGGGTGTTGGCGGTACCCAGGTCGATGGCGAGGTCGGTGGAGAAGTAACGACGCAAAGAGGAAAACATGTGCGGGCGATCACGTTCGGTTGCAGCCCAAACCTCCCCCGGCGGTCACTTCGGACGCGGGCAGGTGGCTCAGACGCGGATGCATGAATGGGGAAAAGGCGCGATTTCGAGGCCGGAAACGGGCTGTTGCGCCCACTTCCATGGCCCCGCATCGGGGCTTGTGGATAACCGTAGATAATACCCCATCACCCCTTGCGCCCCGGGGGGTTGTGCCCGTTTTTTACGCATGGCACGGCTGCTTTCCAGCGTTACCCCGGGCCTGTGCAACCCCGGTGGCCACACCCCATCAGGTTCACCAGAAAGTCCGGAAAAGTTTCATGGCCCTCACCCCCCAGGACGTGAGTCGCATCGCCCATCTGGCCCGGCTGGAACTCTCCAGCGACGAGGCCGGCGCGATGCTCACGCAGCTCAATGGCTTCTTCGACATCGTGCAGCAGATGAGCGCGGTGAACACCAGCGGCGTCGAACCGTTGTACACCCCGCTCTCGGCCGTGCAAGAGGTGCAACTGCGCCTGCGCGAGGACGTGGTCAGCGAAGGCAACCACCGCGAGGCCAACCAGGCCAGCGCCCCCGCCGTGGAGAACGGCCTGTTCCTTGTGCCCAAGGTGATCGAATGAGCGAGCTACACACTTTGGGCGTAGCTGGCCTTTCCAAAGCCCTGGCGAGCGGCAAAACCTCCAGCCGCGAAATCACGCAACACCTGCTCGCCCGCGTGGCGGCGCATGAACAGCTGGGCGCCTTTTTGCACACCGCCCCCGAGGCCGCCCTGGCCGCCGCCGACGCCGCCGACGCGGCCCGTGCCGCCGGCCAGGCCGGTGCGCTCACCGGCGTGCCGCTGGCGCACAAGGACATCTTCGTCACCGCCGACATGCCCACCACCGCCGGCTCCAAGATGCTGGCCGGCTACCGCAGCCCGTTTGATGCGACCGTGGTGGCGCGCCTGAAGGCCGCCGGCACCGTGAGCCTGGGCAAGCTCAACTGCGACGAATACGCCATGGGCTCGGCCAACGAGAACTCAGCCTACGGCCCGGTGAAGAACCCCTGGGACGCCACCCGCGTGCCGGGCGGCTCCTCGGGCGGCTCGGCCGCCGCCGTGGCGGCACGCCTGGTGCCCGCCGCCACCGGCACCGACACCGGCGGCTCCATCCGCCAGCCGGCCAGCTTCAGCGGCATCACCGGCATCAAGCCCACCTATGGCGTGTGCAGCCGCTACGGCATGATCGCCTTCGCCTCCAGCCTGGACCAGGCCGGCCCCATGGCCCGCAGCGCCGAAGACTGCGCGCTGCTGCTCTCGGCCATGAGCGGCTTTGACGAACGCGACGCCACCAGCGCCCAACAACCCGCGCAAGACTTCCATGCGCAGATGCTGCAGGCCCGTGATGGCGCCACCGCCGCGCAGCCGCTCAAGGGCCTGCGCATCGGCCTGCCCACCGAGTTCTTCCCGGTGGCACTGGCGGCGGATGTGAATGGCACCGTGCGCGCCGCGCTGGCAGAGTACGAGAAGCTCGGCGCCACGCTGGTGGACGTGCACCTGCCGCGCACCGAGCTGTCCATCCCGGTCTACTACATCATTGCCCCGGCCGAGGCCAGCTCCAACCTCAGCCGCTTCGACGGCGTGCGCTACGGCCACCGCGCGGCCGAGTACGACGACCTGATGGCCATGTACAAGAAGTCGCGTTCCGAAGGGTTTGGCGCCGAGGTGAAGCGCCGCATCATGATCGGCGCCTACGTGCTCTCGCACGGCTACTACGACGCCTACTACCTGCAGGCGCAAAAGCTGCGCCGCATGATCGCCGACGACTTCCAGCGCTGCTTCACGCAGTGCGACGTGATCGCCGGCCCGGTGGCCCCCACGGTGGCCTGGCACATCGGTGAACAGGGCGGCGACCCGCTGCAGGCTTACCTGGCCGACATCTTCACGCTGCCCGCCAGCCTGGCCGGCCTGCCCGGCATGAGCGTGCCGGCGGGCTTTGCGAATTCGGCTGATGGTGGCGGCATGCCGGTGGGCCTGCAGCTGATCGGCAACTACTTCCAGGAAGGCACCCTGCTGCACGCCGCGCACGCTTTCCAGCAGGCGACCGACCACCACCTCCGCGCGCCGGAGGGCATCTGACATGAGCACCCAGCCCCAACTCATCCGTGGCTACGAGGTCGTGATCGGCCTGGAAAACCACGTGCAGCTCTCGACGCTGTCGAAGATCTTCAGCGGCTCGTCCACTGCCTTCGGTGCCGAGCCCAACACCCAGGCCAGCCCCGTGGACCTGGCCCTGCCCGGCACGCTGCCGGTGCTCAACCGCGCCGCGGTGGAGCGTGCCATCCGCTTCGGGCTGGCCGTGGGCGCCAAGGTGGCGCCGCTGTCCATCTTTGCGCGCAAAAACTACTTCTACCCCGACCTGCCCAAGGGCTACCAGATCTCGCAGTTCGAGATCCCCGTGGTGCAAGGCGGCAGCGTGGAGTTCTTCGTCGGCGACCGCAAGAAGGTGGTGCAGCTCACCCGCGCCCACCTGGAAGAAGACGCGGGCAAGAGCCTGCACGAGGACTTCCATGGCCAGTCCGGCATCGACCTGAACCGCGCCGGCACGCCGCTGCTGGAAATCGTCTCCGAGCCCGACATGCGCTCGGCACAAGAGGCCTGCGAATACGCCAAGACGCTGCACGCGCTGGTGATGTGGTTGGGCATCTGCGACGGCAACATGCAGGAGGGTTCGTTCCGCTGCGACGTGAACGTCTCGGTGCGCCGCCCCGGCGAGCCCTATGGCACGCGCCGCGAGATCAAGAACCTCAACAGCTTCCGCTACCTGGTGGACGCGGTGCACTACGAGGTGAACTGGCAGATCGACGAGTTGGAGGACGGCCGCACCATCCAGCAGGCCACCGTGCTCTACAACCCCGACCGGGGCGAGACCCGCGCCATGCGCAGCAAGGAAGACTCGGCCGACTACCGCTACTTCCCCGACCCGGACCTGCCGCCGCTGGTGATCGCCCCCGAGTGGGTGGAGCGCGTGCGCGGCGAGATGCCCGAGTTGCCGCGCGCCATGGCCGAGCGCTTCGTGGCGCAGGACGGCCTGCCCGCCTACGACGCGACCATGGTGACGCAGAGCCTGGCCTTCGCCCGCTACTACGAAGCGGCGCGCGACGCGTGCAAGCAGCCCAAACTGGTCGCCAACTGGCTGATGGGCGAATTTTCCAAGCGTCTGAATGCCATTGAGGCCCATATCGAAGAAGCGCCTGTTCAGCCAGGGCACTTGGCTGCGCTGATCCTACGAATCGTCGACGGCACCATCTCGAACAACGCCGGCCGTCAGGTCTTCGACGCTCTGTGGCTGCATGACGCTGCTGCCGGAACGTTCTCCGAACAAGCCCAAGTCGACGCCATCATCGAGGCCAAGGGCCTCAAGCAGATGAACGACACCGGCGCGCTGGAAAAGATCGTCGACGAGGTCATCGCCGCCAATGCCAAGTCGGTCGAAGAGTACAAATCCGGCAAGGACAAGGCCTTCAACGCGCTGGTGGGCCAGGTGATGAAGGCCAGCAAGGGCAAGGCCAACCCGGCGCAGGCCACCGAACTGCTGAAGGCGCGGCTGGGCTGACCCCCCACTCGTCATCCCCGCGAAGGCGGGAATCCACGGCCGCCACCATCGCCAAACTGGACTCCCGCCTTCGCGGGAGTGACTGCGGGGCGCCCAGGGGTGACGCCGGGACTCGCGGGGGTGTCGAGCAGCCTCAGCGCCCCGGCGCCGACGCGTACGGCGCCACGTAGAAGTTCTCGGGCGCGATGCCGCCCGGCAGCAGCTTGCAGCGCAGCACGCCGGCCGGGCGCTCCAACTGCAGGTCACTGCGGTTGAGCAGCAGCTTCACACCCTTGGCCTTGTTCAGGAAATAGGCATCACGGCCGGCGCGGGTGCGGGTGGCCACCCAACGCTCGGCGCCCACTTCTACCTGCACGCGGAACGGCGTGGACACCACCTTCAGCACCTGCTTGTCTTCACAGACATAGGTCGCCGGTGCCGCGGCCGCTGCGCCAGCGGCCAGGGTCAAGACCAGCGCCGCAGCGGCCTTCATGCTGCGATCCCGTAGCGCGCGCGGTAGGCCGCCACGCGGTCGAGGTTGGCGGCCAGCGCCGCGTCGCCCGTGGTCTGCAGAAATTGCATCAAATCGGCCAGGCAGGCGATGGACAGCACCTTCAGGCCCAGCTCCTGCTCCACGTACTGCACGCCCGAGCGGGTGTGGGCCGGGTCGTCGGAGGCACGCTCCTGGCGGTCCATGGTGATGGCCACGCCCACCGGCGTGGCGCCGGCGGCGCGGATCATGTCGGCGGCCTCGCGCTTGGAGGCGCCGTCGGTGATCACGTCGTCGATGATCAGCACCCGGCCCTGCACCTTGGCGCCCACCAGGGTGCCGCCTTCACCGTGGTCCTTGGCCTCCTTGCGGTTGTAGGCGTAGGGCACGCTGCGGCCCTGCTTGGCCAGACCGATGGCCACGGCGGCGGCGAGGGTGATGCCCTTGTAGGCCGGGCCGAACAGCATGTCGAATTCCAGGCCGGACGCCAGCAGGCGGCGTGCATAGAATTCACCGAGCTTCATCAGCTTCTCGCCGTCGTCGAACAGGCCGGTGTTGAAGAAGTACGGAGATTGGCGCCCCGCCTTGGTGGTGAACTCGCCGAAACGCAGCACCCCTGCGGCCACCGAGAATTTCACGAAGTCCTGCGCCAGCGGGTCGGTGGTCTGGGCGGAAACAGTGTTGGTCATGGAAGGACTTCCCGTGGGTTTCAAACTCGTCTCGCTCAACCTGAACGGCATCCGTTCAGCGGCCACCAAGGGCTTCCAGCAGTGGGCCGAAAAGCAGCGCCCGGATTGTATGGGCGTGCAGGAGGTGAAGGCACAGGCCGACACCGTGGAAGGCACGTTCGACACCGTGGCCGGCATGGCCGGGCACTTTCACTACGCCGAGAAAAAGGGCTATTCGGGCGTGGGCCTGTACACCCGCAAAGAGCCCAGCGAGGTGCTGATCGGCATCGCCAACGCCGAGTTCGACGCCGAGGGCCGCTACGTGGAATGCCGCTATGACACGCCGGGCCGCAAGCTCAGCATCATCAGCAGCTACTTCCCCAGCGGCTCGTCGGGCGAAGACCGCCAGCAGGCCAAGTTCCGCTTCCTTGATGCCGTCTGGCCGCATTTGATGGCGCTGAAGAAGAAGCGCGAATTCATCCTGGTGGGCGACATCAACATCGCGCACAAAGAGATCGACCTGAAGAACTGGAAGAGCAACCAGAAGAACTCGGGCTTCACGCCCGAGGAGCGTGCCTGGATGACGAAGCTGCTGGGCTCTGGCAAGGGCGAGGGCGGCCTGGTGGACGTGTACCGGAGCCTGCACCCCGAAACCACCGACGCGTGCTACACGTGGTGGAGCAACCGCGGCCAGGCCTATGCCAAGAACGTGGGGTGGCGCATCGACTACCACCTGGCGACACCTGGCTTGGCTGCGACGGCCAAAACGGCCAGCGTCTACAAGGACACTCGGTTCAGCGACCATGCACCGCTGTCGGTGGACTACGACTTCACTTTGTGATCGCACTGGAGGCCGTGCTTGCGCAACAGCCCGCGCAAGGGGCGCCGCGCACGCACGAGTTCCTCATTCGCCAACACAAAGCGCGGGCAGTCGGTCAGGCGCTCAATGGCCAGGTCGACAAAGGCGCGTGCCCGTGCCGGTTGCGAGCTCCTGCTGCCGTAGTAGACGAAGTAGCTGGCGAAGTCCGGGATGTGATCCAAGAGGATCGGGATCAGTTGCCCTGAGCGGATGAGGGGCGCGGCCGTGGTGCCCGCCAGCTGGCCCAGCACCTTGCCCGCCAGCACGGCCTGAAGCTCCAGGCCCTCGTCGTTGCTGATGAGGGCGGGCACGACGGGTTGCGCCACCAGCTGCCCGTCCAGTGCCAGGTGCCAGGGCGCGAGTTGCCCTGTACCGGGGTGGCGGAACACGCTGCAGCGGTGAGATGCCAGCGCAGCCACGGAGTCGGGCGCACCCTGGCGCTCGAAGTAGGCAGGCGCGCCGCAAACAATCATCTGCAGCGGCAGCAAACGGCGTGCGATCAGCCCCTCTTGCGGTGAATGGCCAAGGCGAAAGCCCACGTCCACGCGGTCCTCGACCCAGTTGCCGACTCGGTCATCCAGCAACACATCGGGCTGGATGCCGGGGTGGCGTTCACAGAACTCTTCGATCAGGCCCCAGAGCAGGGGCTGGAAGGTGGTGCGTGGCCCAGCGATGCGCAGCGGGCCAACGAACTCGCCCTTGGCGCTGCGTGCCTTGCTCAGTGCGCGTTGCACGCCGAGCACGGCCGGCTGCACGTCTTCCAGCAAGCGCTGGCCCGCGTCGGTCAGGGACATGACCCGCGTGGTGCGATGAAACAGCCGCGCATCCAGGTGCGCCTCCAGCTGCGCCAACGCCTTGCTTGCAGCCTGGGGGCTGATGTCCAGCGCCTGGGCGGCCTTGCGCAGGCTGCCCAGTTCGGCCGCCTTGATAAAGGTGGACACGCACCGCAGTTCGTTGATGGCCATGAAGGGCATCCTCCTGCGGGCCATTGTCATCTTTTTCATGCCATTTCAACAACCGATTGGGCACTTCCCGGATGTGAGTACGCCGCCTAGAGTGGCGCCTGAACCCACTCCCGAGCCTTGCCATGCCCCACGTGACCTTGAACAACGGTGTCGAGATGCCCCTGCTGGGCTTCGGCGTTTTCCAGATCCCCGATGCCGCCGAGTGCGAACGCTGCGTGGTGGATGCCATCCAGGCGGGTTATCGTCTGATCGACACGGCCGCCTCCTACATGAACGAAGCGGCGGTGGGCCAGGGCTTGCGCGCCAGTGGTGTGCCGCGCAGCGAGCTCTTCGTGACCAGCAAGCTGTGGGTGCAGCACGCCGGCTACGAGCGCACCCAGCAAGCCATCGATGACTCACTGCGCCGCCTGCAACTGGACCACCTGGATCTCTACCTGATCCATCAGCCCTTTGGCGATGTGCACGGCGCCTGGCGCGCCATGCAGGAGGCATACCGTGCGGGCAAGTTGCGCGCCATTGGCGTGGCCAACTTCGAGCCAGACCGCCTCATGGACATCACCGCCTTCAACGAGGTCAAACCTGCACTCAACCAGGTGGAGATCAACCCCTTTCAGCAGCAGACCGAAAGCACCGCCTTCATGAGCGAGCTGGGCGTGCAGGCACAAGCCTGGGCGCCGTTTGCAGAAGGGCGACAACATCTGTTCGAGAACCCGGTGCTGCGCGAGATCGGCGCCCGGCATGGCAAGTCGGTCGGGCAGGTGGTGCTGCGCTGGCTGGTGCAGCGCGGCGTGAGCGCCCTGGCCAAGACCGTGCGCCCCGAACGCATGGCCGAGAACCTGGCCGTCTTTGACTTCGCGCTGGATGACGCGGAGATGGCGTGCATCGCCACGCTCGACACCGGCACCAGCAGCTTCTTCTCGCACCGCGACCCGGCCATGGTGCGCTGGATGGCCGAGCGGCGGCTTGATCTTTGATCTTTGGCGCCGAGCCATCTGCACTCTGCCTTCCACAGACTCGCTCTGCGAGCCCCCCCCCGCCAGGAGCCGCCCATGCATCGCACCGACACACTCACCTCCGCCACTGAATCACCGCCCACCATGGGCCGTCGCCAATGGCTCGCCACCGCCGCCACACTGGGCGTGGCGCCTTGGCTGCTGTCGGCCTGCGTCAGCCCTGCGGCACCCGCAGCCCCACGGAGCCCCAACGGGCCGCATGCCGCCGGCACACGCCGCAAGCTGGGCCCGCTGGAGGTGTTCCCAGTGGGCCTGGGTTGCCAGTGGCGGCCGGGGGCCACGCCAGGTGATGTGGTCGATTCGTACAGCAGCCACTTTGATCGCCCCGCTGCCTTGAAGCTCATCCGCCGGGCGGTCGACAAGGGCGTGACCTTGATCGACACCGCCGAAGCCTATGGGCCCTTCCTGTCGGAAGACATCGTGGGTGAAGCGCTGCAAGGCATGCGTCACCAGGTGGTGCTGGAGACCAAGTTCGGCTTCGACATCAACCCTGACAACGGCATGCGCCGCCCCGGCCTGAACAGCCGCCCCGAGCACATCCGTAAGGTCGTGCACGCGCAACTCAAGCGCTTGCGGACGGATCACATCGACGTGTTGATCCAGCATCGCGTGGACCCGGCCGTGCCCATCGAGGACGTGGCCGGCGCGGTCAAGGATCTGATCGCCGAGGGCAAGGTGCGGCAGTTCGGGCTGTCCGAGCCAGGCGTGCAGACCATCCGACGCGCGCACGCCGTGCAGCCGCTGGCCGTGATCCAGAACGAATACTCCATGCTGTGGCGCGGCCCTGAAGCGCAGGTGCTGCCACTGTGCGAAGAGCTGGGCATCGGCTTTGTGTGCTGGAGCCCGCTGGGCATGGGCTTTCTGGCCGGCGCGGTGCAGGCCGATTCACGTTTTGCATCGGCCCCGGTGCTGGACTTCCGCGCCATCTCGCCGCGTTTTGCCCCTGATGCGCTGCCTGCCAACATGGCGCTCGTGGATGTGGTGCGCAGCTGGGCGCAACGCAAGCACTGCACTCCTGCGCAATTGGCCCTGGCCTGGTTGCTCGCGCAGAAGCCGTGGATCGTGCCCATCCCCGGGACCACCAACATCGCCCACATGGAGGAGAACCTCGGCGCAGCCGCGATCACCTTCACAGGCGATGAGCTGCGGCAATTGAACAGCGCCGTGGCGGGCGTGCATGTTCTGGGTGAGCGCCTGCCGCCAGCCGTGCTGCAGATGTCGGGCGTGGAGGCGCCGCTCAAACGATGAGCTGCAATGATTCCCGTGGGCTGGCCCCACCAGCCCAAAGGCGTCATCTGAATGCAGGTTTTCTGCCGCATCGACTACCACCTGGCCACGCCCGGCATCGCCGCCACGGCCCGCAGCGCCAGCGTCTACAAGGACGAGAAGTTCAGCGACCACGCGCCGCTGACGGTGGACTACGACTTCACGCTCTGAGCCTGGCGGCGGTGTTGGGTGGGCTGGTGGTGGTGGTGCGCAGCGAGGCCCGGGGCTGATCGCTCGCGGCAAAGCTTGGCCAAAGGGTCGACAATGCGCGCATCACGCAACCCAAGCGCCCTGTGGGGCCCTGCACCATGTCGAACCTCAACGACGAGAAAAGCCGTCACGACATCCTGAACCGCCTGAAGCGGGCCGAAGGCCAGCTGCGCGGCATCCAGCGCATGATCGAGGAAGGCCAGCCCTGCATCGATGTGGCGGGCCAGATGGCCGCCGTGCGCAAGGCCCTGGACAGCACCTATGTGCGCATGACGGTGTGCTTCATGGAGCAGGAGCTGGGCGCCAAGATCGGCGACAACGTCAAGACCCGCAAGCAGCTCACCGAGGTGCTGGACGACGTGCAGGTGCTGCTGGGCAAGGTGCGCTGAGCCACTCGTCGACATTTGCCATGCAGGCCTTCTGGAACCAGCGCTACGCCGAACCGGGCTACAAGTACGGCACCGAGCCCAACGCCTTCCTGCGTGAGCAGGCGGTGCGGCTGCCTGCAGGGGCGCAGGTGCTGGTGCCGGGCGATGGCGAAGGGCGCAACAGCGTGTGGCTGGCCGCCCAGGGCCACCGGGTGCTGGCTGTGGACGTGGCCGAGGTGGGCTTGGCCAAGGCCCGACAGTTGGCGCTGGCCCAGGGCGATGCCGTGTCGGCCCGGCTGCGCACCCAGTGGGCCGACCTGGCCGAATGGCAGCCGCCGGCAGCGCAATTTGACGCGGTGGTGCTCACCTATGTGCACCTGCCGTCCAGCTTCAGGGCCCAGGCGCACCAGCGCCTGGCGGCGGCGCTCAAGCCCGGCGGCTGGCTGATCCTCGAAGCCTTCCACCCGCAGCAACTGGGCCGTGCCAGCGGCGGCCCCAAGGACTTGGACATGCTGGTCACGCTCAACCAGACGCGCGCCGATTTCCACGGCCTGCTGCGCGAGGTGACGGGCCGCGAGACCGAGGTGCAACTGAGCGAGGGCCCGGGCCACCAGGGCCCGGGGTATGTCACCCGCTGGGTGGGCCAGCGACCGGCCGGCTGATCGGATCAGCCCCGGTGCATGCGGTGGCCCATGGGGCCGCCCCGGTGCATGCGGTCAAAGTGCTTGTCGGCCAGGGCGCGCTGCTCGGGTGTGAGGGCCGCGTAGAGGTCTTTCACCGCGCCCTGCATGCCCTCCATGTTGGCCAGGTGCTGCTTCATCTGCTCCAGGTGCTGGGCCATGCGTTCGGGTGCCGGCACCGAGGTGGCACCGGCCTTGTCGCGCGCTGGCTGCATCTGCTGGCGCTGGGCCTGCATGGTCTTGGCCTGCTCGGTGGCCTTGCCGGCAAAGGCCTGCCAGGCGGCTTCCTGCTGCGCAGTGATCTTCAGCTCGGTCTTCAGCGCGGCCAGGCGCTTCTCGGCGAAGGCGGCGGCGTCGCCGTCGCCACGCCCGTGGCCGCCATGCATCATGCCGGGGCCCATGCCCTGCCCCATGCCACCCGCCATGCCGCAATCGCCCATGCCATCGCGCGGGGCGGCCACCACGGCCGTGCCCACGGCCACGGCCAACACGCCAGCGGTGCTGATCAGGATTTTGTGCAGTCGTTTCATGTTCAGGTTCCTTTCCAGGTTCTGTGTAGCACCGCATCGCGCGGCATGGCTGCATTGCACGCCGCCAACGTAAGCGCCACGTGTCGCCGAACGGCCTTTTTGTAGCGCCAGCTTGCCGCCGGGCGGCTTGACATGCTGCGTTACGCTGCGGCCAGGCAAGGCGCCCCGAAACCCTTTGCAATGCAGCCCATGGACACGCCCGACCACATCCTCATCGTTGACGACGACGCCGAGATCCGCAGCCTGCTCGGCACCTACCTCACCAGGAACGGCCTGAAGGTGACGGCGGTGGGCGATGGCAAGGCCATGTGGCGGGCGCTGGACGCCACGCGGGCGGACCTGATCGTGCTGGACCTGATGCTGCCCGGCGACGACGGCCTCACGCTGTGCCGCGACCTGCGGGCGAAGAAACGCGAGGAGCCGGTGATCATGCTCACCGCCCGTGGCGACGAAACCGACCGCATCGTGGGCCTGGAGATGGGCGCCGACGACTACCTGCCCAAGCCCTTCAGCGCCCGCGAACTGCTGGTGCGCATCAAGGTCATCTTGAAGCGCGTGCGCAGCCTGCCACCGAACCTGAAGGCCGACGAGCACGCCGAGCTGCGCTTCGGCCCGAGCGGCGAATGGCGGCTCGACACCGTGCAGCGCCAGCTGCGCTCGCCGCAGGGCGAGGCGCTGCCGCTCTCGGGCGCCGAGTTCAAGCTGCTGCGCATCTTCCTGGCCCACCCGAACCGCGTGCTCAACCGCGACCAGTTGGTCGACCTCACCCAGGGCCGCGAGGCCGACCCGCTGGACCGCAGCATCGACGTGCAGGTCAGCCGCCTGCGCCAGCGTCTGGGCGACGACCCCAAGGACCCCAAGCTCATCAAGACCGTGCGCGGTGAGGGCTATGTGCTGGCGGTGCCGGTGAACGCAGGCCCGTGATGCGTGTGCTGCCGCAAACGCTGTTCGGCCGCCTGGTGGCCGTGCTCTTCACCGGCCTGGTGCTGGCCCAGGGTGCCAGCCTGTGGATCCACTGGAGCGAGCGCGACCGCGTGCTGCTGCGCGCCGCCGGCCTGAGCCCGGTGCAGCGCGTGGTGGACACCGTGCACCTGCTCGACTCGCTGGAGCGACCCGAGCGCGAGCGCATCGCCCACCTGTTGAGCCTGCCGCCGCAGCGCGTGCGCCTGGACCGCCCGCCCCTGGCCCCGGAAGCCGGCACCGAGCCCGGCCCGCACCAGCGCATGTTCACCGCCATGCTGGCCTCGGCGCTGGGCGAGGCCTACCCGGTGCTGGTGGCCCGCCGCGTGGGTGCGCCCCCCGAAGGCGCCGACGAACACGGGCCACGCCACCGCATGGCGGCCGCGGTGTTCGTCACCCAGGTGCGGCTGCACGACGGCCAGTGGGTCACCTTTGACACCGCCATCTCGCGCGAGGCGGCCGAATTGCCGGCGCGGCTGCTGGCCTCGCTGGCCGTGCTGCTGCTGGCGGTGCTGGGCCTGTCATGGTGGGCCGTGCACTGGCTGAGCCGGCCGCTGCGCGAGCTGGCACTGGCGGCAGACGCGCTGGGGCGCAACCTGCACCAGCCGCCGCTGGCCGAAGCCGGCCCGGCCGAGGTACGCCAGGCGGCCCTGGCCTTCAACACCATGCAGACCCGCCTGCAACGCCTGTTGGACGACCGCACCCAGGTGCTGGCCGCCATGTCGCACGACCTCAAGACGCCGCTCACCCGGCTGCGCCTGCGCACCGAGCTGCTGGACGACGACGAGCTGCGCCAGCGCTGCGAGAAAGACCTGCGGGAGATGGAAGCCATGGTCACCGAGGCCCTGGCCGAACTGCGCGGCCTGGAAGCGCCCACTGCGCTGCAAGCGGTGGACCTGGTGGCCCTGCTGCAAGGCCTGGTGGCCGACCAGCGCGAGATGGGCCGCGATGTGGTGCTGGCCGGCGCCGTGGCCACCCCGCTGCAGGGCGACGCCGCCCGCCTGCGCCGCGCCCTGGGCAACCTGGTGGACAACGCCGTGCTGTACGGCCAGCAAGCCCGCATCACCGTGGCCGACACGCCGCGGGCGGTGAGCGTGCAGGTGCGCGACGCGGGCCCGGGCATCCCGCCCGAACTGCTGGAGCGCGTGTTCGACCCCTACTTCCGCGTGGAGGGCTCGCGCAACCGCGCCACCGGCGGCACCGGCCTGGGCCTGGGCATCGCCCGCCGCATCGCCCGCGCCGCAGGCGGCGAGCTCAGGCTGCGCAACCACCCCGAGGGCGGGCTGGAAGCCACCCTGACGCTGCCCCGGTGAATGCGCACCCGGTTGCGGGTGTTCAGAGGCGGCGCACGGCCCGCCCGCTGGTGAGGGCCAGCATGCCCACGCCGCCGCCGTTGGTGGCCTGGGTGTAGCCCATCTGCTGCAGCACCGCGCAGCCAAAGGCCGAGCGCGCGCCCGAGGCGCAGTACAGCACCAGGGGCTGGTCGAGCCGGGGCGCCACCAGGGCAATGCCTTGCTGCAGTTGGTCCAGCGGCAGGTTCAGCGCGTCTTCCAGGTGGCCGCTGGCGTACTCGCCGGCCGAGCGCACGTCAAGGTAGAGGGGGCTCAGGGATTCGTTCGGGGTGGGCATGTGCAGAGTGGCGAAGAAGCAGGTTGGGCACATTTTGCGTCCTTGCGCAGATGCACACTTGCGCCAGACTGAATGCCCCGCGCGCCTGGCGGAATCGGCCCGATACTGCACACTCTTTCATCGGCCCGCCCACGCCATGCACGTCCCCGACACCGCCCGCGCCGCCCTGCCCGCCGACGACGCCCTGCGCGAGTTGCTGCACAACGAGGTGCACGCCCGGCCCTCCGCGCGCATCCGCCTGCCGGCCTTGGTCATCTTCGTGGCGGTACTGAACGAAGGCGTGAGCCGCGAGGACGAGTGCGCCCACCTGCGCCGCCTGCCGGGCCAGGAGGGCCTGACCCCGGCCGACCTGCAAGGCCACTTCCTGCGGCTGCGTTTTGCCAACCACACGGTGAAGTGGGAGCGCCACACCGAGTTCACCCGCTACGTCATCGTGCAGCCGCTGCCCGAGGGCGCCGGCCTGGGCGCCACCGAACCCGAGCTGCTGGCCGGCCTGGCGGTGAGCGCCGAGTGGCTGCGCAGCATCCCCGGCCGGACCGTGGCCGCCGTGAAGCTGGCCATGGTGAACCACGACCTCGGCGACCCGCACGCCGCGCTGGCCCTGGGCCAGCAGTGGCTGGGTGGGCGCACCGTGGTGGCCTCGCTGCTGGGCCATGGCCACTCGATGGTGGTGACCAACTTCCGCCTGCAGCCCAGCGGCTTCGAGCGCATGCTGGTCATCGCGCCGCCGGGCACCAGCGAGACCCGCGCCGGCCGCATCTCGCAGCGCCTGCTGGAGCTGGAGATCTACCGCCTGATGGCCCTGCGCGGCCTGCCGGTGGCCAAGGCCCTGGGCCCGGTGCTCACCGCCGCCGAGGCCGACCTGGTGGACGTGACGGCCAAGCTGGAGGCACACCAGGCCTCGGCCACCGAACTGCTGGACGCGCTGATCCACGACGCCGCGCGCGTGGAGCGCGCCACGGCCGAAAACGCCTACCGCTTCTCGGCCACGCAGGCTTACGACACCCTGGTGCGCCAGCGCATCGCCGAGCTGCGCGAACGACCCATCCCCGGCACCCAGACGGTGGGCGAGTTCATGCAGCGCCGGCTCTCACCCGCCATGGCCACGGTGGCCGCCACCGCCGCGCGCCTGGCCTCGCTTTCGCAGCGGATTGAACGTGCCAGCGCCCTGCTGCGCACGCGGGTGGACATCGCCACCGAGGCGCAGAACCAGCAGCTGCTGGCCAAGCTCACGCGTGGGCAAGAGTTGCAGCTCAGCCTGCAGACCACGGTGGAAGGCCTGTCCATCGCCGCCATCTCGTACTACGTCATCAGCCTGCTGCTGTACGGTGGCAAGGCGCTCAAGGCCCTGGGCCTGCCCATCAACCCCGAGATGGCGGCGGGTGCGCTGATCCCCGTGGTGCTGTGGGGCGTGTGGAAGGCCACCCAGCGCGTCCATGCCAAGCTTCACGGCGGTACGCCGCATTGAGGTGCCCATGCACAACTACCCCGTCATCGCCGATGAGCTGGACATGCTGGCCGGCCTGGTGCCCCTGGACAACGCCCAGCTGATCGAGCTGGGTTGCGGCGCGGCGGGCGTGGGCCGCAAGCTGCTGGCACGCTTTCCAGGCGCACGCCTCACCGGCCTGGAGGTGGACGAGCGCCAGCACACCAAGAACCTCGCCGAGCCGGCCGAGCGGCTGACCTTCCTGGCCGGTGGCGCGCAGGCCATCCCCTTGCCCGACGCGCAGTTCGACGGCGCGCTGATGTTGAAATCATTGCACCACGTGCCCCTGGCCGACATGGCCCGCGCGCTGAACGAAGTGGCCCGCGTGCTGCGGCCTGGTGGCTGGTTGTACGTGTCGGAGCCGGTCTATGACGGCGCGCTCAACGAGGTGGTGAAGCTCTACAACGACGAAGGCGTGGTGCGCGCCGCCGCCCAAGCCGCACTGGACGCCGCCGTGGCCGGCGGCCATTGGCGCACCGAGGGCGAGCACCGTTTCGCCACCGCCGTGCGCTACCGCGACTTCGACGAGTTCGAGCAGCGAATGATGCGCCCCACCTACGCCGACCACCGCCTCACCGAAGCAAAGATCGCCGCCGTGCGCGAACGCTACCTGCCGCACCAGACCGCAGCCGGTGCGCACTTCACCCGGCCCATGCACGTGCGCTTGCTGCGCAAGCTGGCCTGAGCTTCCGTTCTCGGCGCAGAGCAGCCGTTGGTTGCGGTCAGGTTTCGGGTGCGGCAAAGGGCTGGGCGGGCAGGCCGCGCCACTCAAAAGTAGCGGTCGGCGCGTTGCGCCGACTCCGCTGCGGTGCTCGTTCCTGCGGCGCGTCG